>Ga0255185_1000088_pt1 | contig 15858 bp, 15 predicted proteins | sample Miss_Cont_RepB_0_FD_183616 | JGI IMG/M metagenome (GOLD analysis project Ga0255185, IMG submission 183616) | Freshwater microbial communities from Mississippi River, Louisiana, United States - Miss_Cont_RepB_0h | ecosystem: Environmental > Aquatic > Freshwater > River | place: USA: Louisiana... | reverse complement strand
ATCTCGCCAATTTTATCTTGCATGTAATAACATTTAAGCCATGAAGAAACATCGCGTGTAGCATCGTCCGCTCTTCTCTCCGTCATAGAACAATGTTGCCCTAAAAGATGCCAGTTTGATGCAGGCATTTTCTTTTTTTCTATCGTAGCTTTGATAGCACGATGAATTAAAAGATCTGGGTATCGACGTATCGGAGAAGTAAAATGTGCATAAGCTTCATAAGCTAAACCAAAATGACCAATATTGTCAGGACTATAAACAGCTTGCTGCATAGACCTGAGGAGAACTGTTTGTAATAGATGTTCATCTGGTCGTCCTTTAATTTTTTCAATTAAAGTTGCATAATCTTTAATGCTAGGTTTGTCTCCACCACCTAACATAAATCCAAACTCTGCTAAAAATGTTTGTAAGTTTTCTAAGCGTTCTTCGGTCGGGCCTTCATGAATTCTATAAAGCGCCGGATGCTCATGTTCAATTAAAAAATTAGCTGCGCATACATTAGCTGCCAACATACACTCTTCAATGAGCCGATGAGCTTCATTTCGAATCACGGGCTCAATACGATCAATTTTTCCTTGGTCATTAAAAATCATGATGGTTTCAGATGAGTCAAATTCAATAGCACCGCGAGCATGCCTTTGTTTTGTAAGAATTCTATAGACTGATTCAAGATTTTTAATATGGGGAATAATAGATTTATATTTTTCTGATAATTCGGGTGATGCCTCTTTTAATAAAGCACTCACGTCCGTATAGGTCATTCTTGCTTTTGATTCCATGACAGATGGATAAAATTTATAAGATGTCACTTTTCCATGCTGATCGATCAACATGTCACAAATCATACACAAACGATCCACATGCGGATTAAGAGAGCAAAGACCATTAGAAAGAGCTTCTGGAAGCATCGGAATAACTCTTCTAGGAAAATAAACTGAATTGCCTCTTTCAAATGCTTCTTTATCTAAAATGTTATCAGGCTGCACGTAATAACTTACATCAGCAATAGCCACCACTAATCGCCAATTTTTACCAACACTTTCAGCGTAAACTGCATCATCAAAATCTCTAGCCGTTTCGCCGTCAATGGTGATGAGAGGTAAGTCACGTAAATCAACTCTTCCTTTGAAATCTTTTTCTGAAACTTTTTTTGAGAAAGATTCGGCAATACGAATTGTTTCTTCTGAGAAATTGTAAGGAAGTTGGTGTTTTCTTAAAGCAATCTCGATTTCCATGCCGCTATCTGCATAATTACCAAGAATCTGAATGACTTTACCCATCGGTCGCGATTTAAATGAAGGTTGAGCGGTAATTTCAATGACGACAATTTGACCTGGTTTAGCTCCCATATCAAGATGATATGGAATAAGAAAATCTTGATTAATTCTTTTATCTTCGGCAGCAACAATAGTCACGCCTTGACCTTGAACTACTCGACCCACCAAAGTCTCATTTTTTCTTTCAAGGATCTCAATAACTTTACCTTCGGGTCGGCCCTTTCTATCTTGGCCGATGGTTTGAACCATGACGCGATCATTATGGAGAACTTGCATCATTTCTCTTGATGACAAGAAAATATCATCGCCCCCTTGATCTGGGATAAGAAATCCAAATCCATCTGGATGCCCTTGAATACGTCCTGGGATAAGGTTTAATTTTTCAGAAATACAAAAATCATCCTTACGATTTCGCAAAATCTGACCTTGCCTTTCCATGGCTCGAATACGTTTGCTAAACGCTTCGGATTCATCATCAGCAATTTCAAGCAATTCATTAAGTTTTGAAATAGAAAGAGGTACCCCTTGATCAGCCATCACTTTTAAAATCAACTCGCGACTTGGCAATGGTTTTTCATAAAACATGGCCTCACGTTCTTTTTGAGGGTCTTCGTGTCGAATGGATTTATTTTTTTTACTCATAGGTGCGTCATTGTGACATTAAATTAAGGAAACATAAGATGCTTTTAGTCCAAAGCATATAAATGCGGAAGATTTCGACCTAGGCCCTTACAATCCAATCCGTACCCAAAAACAAACTGATCAGGTACTTTAAGGCCAATAAAATTAGGTGTGTAAGATTTTTCTTTTTTGATTTCTTTATCAAAAAGAACTGCGGTATAAATTTCTTTTGCATTCATTGTGCGACAAGTCGATACAATTTCATTAAGCGTAATCCCCTCATCTAAAATGTCGTCAAGGATCAAAACAGTTTTACCCTCAATGCCTTTTGGAGGCATAACATGCCAATGAATCGAACCGCCTGTGATCGAACTGTCGTATCGTGAAGCATGAATATAGCTGTATTGAATATTCTTTTCTAGCTGAGGTAAAAGCTGTCCTGCAAAAATTAGTGCGCCATTCATGACACATAATACGTAAATCTCGCTTGCATCAATGGTTTGATTGGCTTGACTCGCAATATCTTGAATTGCATTTTTAATTTCAATTTCTGAATACAGCACAGAAGATTTACTAATTAATGTTTGGATAGTATCCATTAACTAATAAATCGAATCATGATATAGATTTTAGAAATTCAATAAATTCTTTTCCAATTTCTGGATGTTTTTTTGAAAATTCAATATTGGCTTTCATGAAGCCTAATTTATCACCACAATCATATCGCTTACCTTCAAATTGATATGCGAAAATTGATTGCTGACCAAGCAACATTTGAATTGCGTCAGTGAGTTGAATCTCACCGCCCTTACCCGGTTTAATTTTTTCTAAACAATCAAAAATTTCTGGATTAAACACATAGCGTCCGATTACGCCCAATGTTGATGGTGCATCTTTTGGTTGAGGCTTTTCCACAATAGAATTAATTTTATGGAGATTGCCTTTGGAACCACTCACATCAACAATACCGTATTGCAAGGTTTTTTCTTTTGGAATGTCTTCAATGGCTATCACGGAAGCTTGTTCTTTTTCATGTTGAATGATTAATTGTTTTAAGACTGGCGTATTGGCATCTGTTAAATCATCAGCCAATAAAACTGCAAATGGCTCATCATTGATAATTGTTTTTGCTTGAAGAACGGCATGACCCAAACCTAAAGGTTCAGATTGTCTTATATAAATACACTTTACATGGGACGGAATAATGGAGCGAATAGACTCGAGCAGAAGATTTTTATTGGAAGCTATCAGGCTAGCTTCAAGCTCAACATTTTTATCAAAATGATCTTCAATCGATCTTTTATTGCGGCCTGTCACAAAAATTAGCTCAGTAATACCAGACTGCATAGCCTCTTCTACTGCATACTGAATTAGAGGCTTATCTACAATCGGAAGCATTTCTTTTGGATTCGCTTTAGTAGCCGGCAAAAAACGTGTACCGAGCCCAGCCACTGGGAATACTGCTTTTTTTATTACTTTCATATATACAAAGTCACTTTCATGGGCTTTTATTTTTCAACATTAAACTTTAACTTATTTATATAAGTATATGTATTAATTATATAATTTAATTCCATTTACTCTTTTCTTCATCATCTATTTTTTTAGCATCAACCCAATATGATTGATGGTTGGTAATCTCTTTCTTCCAAAATGGTGCGTCAGTTTTTAGAAAATCGATAATAAAATGACAAGCGTCAAAAGCTTCTTTGCGATGCTTTGCAAATACCACAATACCTACAATAGGCTCGCCGACTTTTAATTTACCATATCGATGCACAATATAAACATCATCTAAATGCCATCGATTCATTGCTAAAGACTCAATATTCAATAACGCCTTTTCAGTCATGCCTGGATAATGCTCTAACTCAAGCATCTCTAGCTTATCATCTCCAAGGTCAAAATCTCTAACATAACCCTCAAAGGTAACTGATGCACCGCTATTATGAAGTTTTTTTAATTGTTGAGTGATGCTTTGCAGGTCAAATAAGTCTTGCTGAACATAAACAGACATAATCATCCACCTGTGATTGGAGGAAAAAAGGCTACTTCATCATTCGCATTTATTTTGCAGCTCGCTTCTGCCAACTCTTGATTGATTGCCATTCTAAATGATGAAGACATATCGAAAATAGCTTGCCATTGACTGCCTCTTAGCTTTAGAAATGCTATCAATTCAGCCAATGTCTTGATATCACTTTCAACATCAACTTCTTCCTGGTCAATGCCCACCATTTCTCTCACTTTAGCAAAATAAAATAATTTAATTTTCATCTTTATTCTGCTCTTCTTGTTTTGTGTAAATCTCTTCTTCGAATTCTAATAAAGCATTTGGGTCATCTTTTAATTCCACGCGCTCAATTTGAGAAAATCGTCTTGATATTTTTTGACTTGTGACATGAACATCTTGAGCATGCTCATGAGCCTGTCTAATATTGTCAGCTAATTTCTTCATACGTACATCAAACCGCTCAAATTCTTGTCCAAGTCTACCGAGTTCTGCCTTAATAATATGAACTTGCTTTCTTGTCTCAACATCTTTTAAAACTGCTCTTGCTGTATTGAGCACAGCCATCAGTGTCGTTGGAGATACAAGCCATACCCTCTGACTCATCGCGTCCTCTATCAAATCAGAATGATATGCATGAATTTCCGCAAAAACAGCTTCGGCAGGAATAAACATGACTGCACCATCGGAAGTCTCATTGGAAATAATGTATTTACTCGCAATATCATGAATATGTTTTTTGATATCAAGCTTAAATTGTTTTTGTGCATTTTTAACTTCATCGGGTGGCAAGCTAGAATCCAACATTTTTCTATAGCTTTCCAATGGAAATTTAGAATCAATCGCAACGCTGCCCGTTGGTTCTGGCAAAAATAAAACACAATCTGCTCGGTTACCGTTAGATAATGTATGTTGCATCGAAAACGCATCGGGCGGAAGCGCATTACGCACTAAACTTTCAAGCTGCACCTCTCCGAAAGCACCTCTAGATTTTTTATCCCCCAACAATTCTTGAAAACTTACAATATTGGTGGTGAGCCCATCTATCTTTTTCTGAGCTTCATCAATTGTAGAAAGCTGTTTCATAACACGATCAAAGGTATCGTTTGTTTTCTTAAACCCCTCCTCCAAACTTTCTTTTACCTTGCTATCAATATCTTGCAATCTCATATTGAGTAGATTTTTTAATTGATTAGTAGCGCTATCCATAGTGTCACGAATAATTTCACCTTGAATTTTGCCTTGCTCTGAAAGTGTCACATTAAGACGGTCAGTTAACTTATTTAAACTATCATTCAAGCCTACAATCATTTCTCGATGTTTTTCTTCAAGAGCTTTTATCGTCACCGCTTCGGGGGGGCGGTTTTGAAATCGCCATAGCACATAAGCAACTAAAACGCACAAGAGAATAACTAAAATCAGAATAAAATTAAGCATAGTTTGATTATAGCGAATGATTGATTTCGGTCATGGGGAAACGTGCTTTTAAATTATCAAAAGAACCCTCAGGAAGTCTTATCAAAAGACTCACTTTATCATCAAAAGCTTTATCTAATACACTGCCATTCATTGAACGTATTACATGAATGTAATTATCTAACTCATTGTAATTTATAGTTAATTTTAATTTAATATATTCAATATAAGGCTCAATCACAGAATGCGTTAAAGCAAGCTTTCCCGTACCGCCATAAGCTCTTGTGAGACCTCCCGTGCCTAAATTAATACCGCCATAATATCGAATGACACCGATTCCACCTGATACGATTTGATGAGCATCAATTAATTGCAATAAGGGTTTTCCAGCAGTGCCAGAAGGCTCGCCCGCATCTGAATAATAGGGCTCAAATCCGTGCTCTGATTTAAGTTGGTAGGCAAAAGCTAAATGGCTTGCATGAGGATGTTCTTTTGCGATTGATTGTAATACACGCAATATATCCTGCTTTGTTTCACCTATAAATGTATATCCAATAAACCTAGATTTTTGAATCGTTTGTTCTTGTATTGAAATACTTTTAAAACAATTCATCCTCTCAATTTAATCCTTCAAGGAGTCCTTGAGCAGATAGCTTTATTTTTTCGCTTGCGGGAATCTTCGGTAGTCCTGGCATCGTCATAAGATCTCCACAGATAGCCACTACAAAACCAGCACCTCTTGCTAATCTTAATTCTCTTATTGTAAGCGTATGATTTTCAGGCGCACCATACGCCTTGGGATCGCTTGAAAATGAATAAGGTGTTTTAGCGATGCAAACTGGTAAATTTGCATAATTTTTTTCAAGTAATGCAAGTTTTTCAAAGGCGCTATCCGAAAACTGTATTTCTTTTGCACGATATATTTTTAAAGCAATGGCTGTAATTTTTTCTCTTAAACTCAAATTATCTTCATATAAAAATTTAAATGTTTTAGGTGTATTTAATTGATCTAAAACAGATTGAGCTAAATTTTGAGCACCTTTGGCACCATCTGCCCAATGCGAACATAAAACAGATTGAAATCCCATCTTATCTATTGAGCCTTGAAGCCAGATCATTTCATTGTCAGTATCAGAATTAAACCGATTGATTGCAACAATAACATCCAAGCCGAAGAGCTCAGAGCAATTCTCAATGTGACGTTTTAGGTTATTAAATCCAACTTCAAGTGCTTTTAAGTTTTCTTGATTTAATTCGGACACGGTTATGCCACCATGAAATTTAAGTGCCCGAATGGTAGCAACTAAAATAATGATGTCGGGCTTGATGCAGGATTGTCTACATTTGATATCAATAAACTTTTCTGCGCCTAAATCGGCGCCAAATCCAGCCTCTGTGATCACATAATCAGCTAATTTTAATGCTGTTTTTGTCGCAACCACTGAATTACAACCATGAGCAATATTTGCAAATGGCCCTCCATGAATAAAAGCAGGGGTTCCATTAAGGGTTTGAACAACATTAGGTTGAAATGCATCTTTTAATAATGCTGTCATAGCGCCTTCTGCTTTTAAATCTTTAGCGTAAACAGACGTTGCGTCTTTTCTTTTTGCAACCTCAATTTCTCCCAACCGATGCTGAAGATCATCTAACGATTCTGCTAAACAAAAAATTGCCATCACTTCACTTGCAACTGTAATATCAAAACCTGTATCTCGATTATTATGATCAAGCTTTAATTCAATATTCCGTAAAGCGCGATCATTCATGTCTAGACATCGTCTAAATGAAATTTGATCAATATCAATATTAAGTGCATTTCCGTGATGAATATGATTATCAATCAATGCGGCTAAAAGATTATTAGCCGATGTAATGGCGTGAAAATCACCTGTGAAATGTAAATTAATTTTATCCATAGGCGCTACTTGCGCATAACCGCCACCTGTTGCACCGCCCTTCATACCGAAGACAGGCCCTAAAGACGGTTCACGAATACACACCACTGCTTTTTTTCCTAACGAAAAAAGTGCGTCAGCCAAGCCAATCGTAGTGGTAGTTTTGCCTTCACCTGCAGGTGTAGGGCTCATTGCGGTCACTAAAATTAGTTTAGATTTTTTATTTTCTTTTAGGTCATTTGTAAAAGAAGCTTTTAATTTAGCACTATAGGCGCCATAGAAATCCAGATCATCTGCCTTGATATGAAGTGATTTGACAATCTCACTTATAGATTTTAGCTGTGCTGCCTGATTAATTTCTAAGTCGGATTTCATTTAATTTCGAGATTCAAATATTATCTTGCTCTAACATCATTTTTTTAATGGTTTGTTTTGTATATTGAGGTGTGAACATTTCAATAAAATCATACATAAACCCCCTTAAAAATACATCACGCCTGATGCCGAGATAAGTTGTACTTGTGGGAAATAAATGACTGACATCAATACTTACAAGCCCTTGATCTCTTTTTGAATCGTAAGCCATCTGAGCAATAAGTCCTATACCTAAACCTAAATTTACATATGTTTTAATCACATCAGCATCAATGGCGGTTAAAACTATATTAGGCGTGAGTCTTGCGTCATGAAAAGCTTTAGAAACAATAGTACTTCCAGTAAATGCATAGTCATAAGTAATAATGGGATAAGTAGCAAGTTTTGCAAGAGAAATTGATTTTTCTTTAGCTAAAGGATGCTTTGCTGGCATGACCAAACAACGATTCCATGTATAACATGGTATACAAAATAATTTTTCGTTTTGACTGATTGATTCTGTAGCTATACCTACGTCCGCCTCACCTTTTACAACCTGATCGGTCACTTGCGTTGGATTTCCTTGGTGAATATTAAGTTTTACTTCTGGATATTTGGTCATAAATGCTTGAACGACGCTCGGTAATTTATAGCGAGCTTGTGTGTGTGTAGTTGCAATTGTTAATTCGCCAGAATTTGAATGGCTAAATTCATCACTGACTTGTTTAATGCTTTTAATTTCGCGTATTACTTCACTAATGCGCCTATAAACATGTTCTCCTGGTTCGGTTAGCCCTACAAGACGCTTGCCATGTCTCAAGAAAATATGAAGGCCTACCTCTTCTTCTAACAATTGAATTTGTTTACTCACACCCGGCTGAGATGTGTGCAGCGCTTCTGCGGCTTTAGATATACTAAAACCATTTTTGACAACCTCATGGATACAACGTAATTGCTGAAGTTTCATGTCTTATTCCAATATAACCAAAAGGTATAACGATAGAATATTATATTATTAATTTATAATATCAAAATTTGCTATATTGACGTCCACTTTAGCATTAAAAAGTTAAATTTATATTAAGGTTGTATGGATATTGGTTTTATATTTTCTGGATTTTTAGTGGGCCTACTTGTAGGCTTAACGGGTGTGGGAGGTGGATCACTCATGACCCCTATTCTTGTCTTATTTTTCCACATCAAACCAGCCCTTGCTGTAGGTACTGATCTTTTTTATGCATCCATCACTAAATCTGTTGGGATATTTGCTCATGGAAAATTAGGCAATATCGATTGGAAAATTGTAAAAAGGCTCATGCTTGGGAGCATTCCAGCCTCTATTTTTACAACCTATTATTTGAGACAAATTGATGTGGCATCGACAGGCGCAGTTGATATCATCAAATTCTACCTGGGTATTGCATTATTACTTACCTCAGTTGCTGTAATCTTTAGGCCGTTTCTTATTGAAAGATCAAAAGCCAGCTTATTAAAAACAGATAATGCAATTGCAATTGCAACCATTCTTTTAGGATTAGTCCTGGGTGGTCTAGTCACCCTCACTTCTGTCGGCGCAGGAGCTCTTGGTGTCACAGCTCTTTTACTGATCTATCCTAGAATAGGCATTACAAAAATTGTTGGAACTGATATTGCGCATGCAGTACCATTAACCCTTGTTGCAGGACTTGGTCATGCAAGTCTTGGTACAGTCGATTATTCTCTACTAGGTGTACTTTTGATTGGCTCAATTCCAGGTATCTATATTGGCAGTCATTTAAGCTCTAAAGTCAGCGAACAATCTGTTCGCTATGTATTGGCTTTAATCCTAATTTACGTAGGCCAAAAACTTATTTTTCATTAAGCATTAAAAAATTATGTATCAGTACGATAATATCGACCAAACTATTGTCAATGAACGCGTTGCACAATTTCGCGATCAAACATCGCGTTATTTAAGTGGCAAACTAACCGATGATGAGTTCAGACCCCTTCGCTTACAAAACGGTCTTTACATTCAACGTCATGCGCCTATGCTTCGCATTGCCATTCCATATGGCCTTTTATCTTCAAAACAACTGCGTAAGTTAGCCGATATTACCGATCGCTTTGATCGTGGATACGGTCACTTTAGTACAAGACAAAATCTACAACTCAATTGGCCTAAATTAGAAGAAACCCCAGATATTTTAGAAGAGCTTTCTAAAGTTGAAATGCATGCTATTCAAACTTCTGGAAATTGTATTCGAAACATCACGACTGACCAATTTGCAGGTGTGGCCCCTGATGAGATTATTGACCCTAGAGCAATCGCTGAAATCTTAAGACAATGGAGTACGTTTCATCCTGAATTTTCGCTTCTACCTCGTAAATTTAAAATTGCAGTATCAGGCAGTAAACAAGATCGGGCGATCGTCCAAGCTCACGATATAGGCCTTGAATTTTATTACGACAAAGAACAAAAGATGGCTATTCGCGTTTGGGTCGGAGGTGGATTAGGTAGAACCCCTATTCTTGGATCTGTTATTCGCGAACATCTCGAATGGGAACATATACTAACTTATTGTGAAGCTATCATTCGTGTTTATAATCTTCATGGTCGTCGCGACAATATCTATAAAGCGCGTATTAAAATTTTGGTGAAAGCTTTAGGTATTGAGGAATTTAGAAAACAAGTTGAAGAAGAATGGCTTCATTTAAAAAATTCACCAAATACGATTAATGAAAATGAATTAAAACGCGTGGCGAAATTTTTTACCACTATGCCTTATGAAAACTTAAGCGATCAAGATGATACTTATGATAAAGCTATTAAAAACAATAAAGCTTTTGCATCTTGGGTAAAGCGATCTGTTCATCCGCACAAACAAAAAGGTTATCGTGCGATTACACTGTCTCTTAAGCCCCATGGTCTAGCACCAGGCGATGCAACTTCAGCGCAAATGAAAATTGTGGCTGATTTAGCTGATCTCTATAGCTTCGGTGAACTTCGTGTATCTCATGAACAAAATCTCATCCTGGCCGATGTAAAACTAAAAGATATTTTTCATATATGGGAAGAAGCAAAAGCGCATCAACTAGCTACACCTAACATTGGCTTGTTAACAGATATCATTTGTTGCCCTGGTGGTGATTTTTGCTCACTTGCTAATGCGAAAAGTATTCCAATTGCAACTTCTATTCAAGAAGCTTTCGATAATCTAGATTATCTCCATGATATTGGAGAACTAGAACTTAATATTTCAGGTTGTATGAACGCATGTGGTCATCATCATATTGGTCATATTGGTGTATTAGGTGTCGATAAAGATGGATCAGAATGGTATCAAGTCACGATTGGCGGCAAACAAGGGAATGATGCAAGTCTTGGGACTGTTATTGGCCCTTCTTTTGCAGCAGAAGAAATGCCAGGAGTTGTTAAAAAATTAATTGATGTGTATATCAAACATCGCAACCCTGAAGAAAGATTTATTGATACCGTTCGGCGTTTAGGCGTGAATCCTTTCAAGGAGTATGTTTATGCCTAATTCACAACTTATCCTAAATCAATCTATTGTTGATGATACATGGACATTAATCAATTTACCCGCCGCTAATGAAGAAGTAAAAAAACAAGCGGGCAAGGTAGTGCTTTTTAAATTAACGGGCGAATCTTTGCCTACAGAATTACAAATCAATGAAACCATCATCCCGCAAACCGGAAAAATTATCCTTCCTCTAAGTGTCTATTTAAAAAATCGTGATGTATTACAAACAAGAGTTCAAAATAAAGAAATCGCATTATGGCTTGCAACTCATGAAACATTGTACTCACTGATAGCTTTAGAAAAAGATTTGAATGTATTCCCTCTGATTGCTGTTTTTATCGAAAGATTTCAAGATGGTCGAATTTTTACGATAGGTAACTTGATCCGTACCCGCTATCAATTTAAAAATACTTTAAGAGCTTTTGGTGATGTATTACAAGATCAATTATTTTATTTAAAGCGCTCAGGATTTGATAGTTACCTTATTAAATCAGGTAAAGATGTTCATGAAGCATTAAAAGCACTTCAATCTTTTAGCGATCCTTATCAGGGTGCGGTTGATATTAAAGAGCCTGTTTGGAAAAGAAAGGTTCGCTCATGAGTCTCCAGCAGATCAAAAAATATATCGATAAAATAAATATCAACGATGTGCTTATCAAAATCATTGATGAAAAATCAAAAAATGTTATATCGCTAATCCAAAACAATATTGAGAAATATCACAGCGTTGCTTTTGCAAATAGTTTGGGTGCAGAGGATATGGTGCTTGTCGATATCATTCATAGAAACAGACTCAATGTGGAAATTTTTTCAATTGATACAGGAAGGCTGCCTCCTGAAACATACAACTTAATTCAAAAAACAGAAGAAAAGTATCAATTTACAATCAAACTTTACTTCCCCAATCAAGAAAAAGTAGAAACTTATGTCAATACCAATGGCATCAATGCTTTTTATAGCTCTCTTGATTTAAGAAAAGCGTGTTGTGCAATTCGCAAAGTCGAACCTTTAAATCGAGCATTAAAAAATAAAAAAGCCTGGATTACAGGTATGAGACAAGAACAATCTCAAACACGATTAGCATTAAAAGAAGAAGAGTTTGATGAAGCACATCAATCTCAAAAGTTAAATCCTTTAACCTCATGGAGTGAGCTAGAAGTTTGGGCTTACATTAAAATTCATGATGTTCCCTATAACGCACTTCATGATCAATTTTATCCAAGTATTGGATGTGCCCCATGCACACGAGCAATTTCCGCAGGAGAAGATATTAGAGCTGGGCGCTGGTGGTGGGAAGATCCTCAAAATAAAGAATGTGGATTACACGTAAAATAATATGACAACACTTTCAAATTTAACGCATTTAGATTGGCTTGAATCTGAAGCTATTCATATACTTCGAGAAGTCGCTGGCCAATGTAGCAATCCCGTTTTACTTTTTTCAGGGGGCAAAGATTCTCTTTGTTTATTAAGATTAGCCGAAAAAGCATTCAGACCAGGACGCTTTCCTTTTCCCCTGCTTCATATTGATACAGGCCATAATTATGATGAAGTGATTCAATTTAGAGATCTTCGCGCTAAAGAGTTAAATGAAAGATTAATTGTAAGATCTGTTGAAGACTCGATGAAGCGCGGTACAGTCGTTTTAAAAACACCTGATGAACCTCGCAATAAACATCAATCTGTTACCCTCTTAGAGGCGATTGCTGAATTTGAATTTGATTGTTGTATTGGTGGTGCAAGACGTGATGAAGAAAAAGCACGCGCTAAGGAGCGCATTATGAGTTTCAGAGATGAGTTCGGGCAATGGGATCCCAAAAACCAAAGGCCTGAATTATGGAATCTCTATAACGCAAAAGTACATAAAGGTGAAAATATTCGTGCTTTCCCTATTTCCAACTGGACTGAAATGGATGTGTGGCAATATATCGAACGTGAAAAATTAGGTTTACCTAGTATTTACTTTGCACATAAGCGTCCTATTGTGAGACGCGGAGGAGCTATTGTGCCCATAACCCCTCTGACCCCTAAAAAAGATCATGAAGTCGTTGAAGAAATTATGGTGCGCTATAGAACAGTAGGCGATATTACTTGTACAGCACCTGTTGAAAGTATAGCTGATAGCGTTGAAAAAATTATTATCGAAACTGCAAGTACCACCATTACAGAACGTGGTGCCACAAGGTTAGATGATCAAACATCAGATGCCTCCATGGAGCAACGCAAAAAAGAAGGTTATTTCTAAAATGTCTCAAGAAAATATTCAAGATAGCTTATTACGTTTTATGACGTGCGGTAGCGTCGATGATGGCAAAAGCACACTCATTGGCCGCCTTCTTTTTGACACTAAAACCATTCTGACAGACACACTCACCCAAATTGAAAAGACCTCTAAAAAAAGAGGTATGACAGCTGTAGATCTATCTTTAATTACAGATGGTCTTCAAGCAGAACGTGAACAAGGCATTACGATTGATGTTGCCTATAGATATTTTAGTACGGGCTCACGTAAATATATTATTGCAGATGCCCCAGGACACGAGCAATACACTCGCAATATGGTGACTGCGGCTTCTACCGCTCATTTAGCCATTATCTTAATTGATGCTAGAAAAGGTGTTCTAACACAAACAAGACGACACTCATTTTTAGCAAAACTTGTTGGCATTCCTCATATTGTTGTCGCAATTAATAAAATGGATCTTATTGATTACGATGAAAGTAAGTACAAAGCTATTTGCGAGAGCTACAAGGCGTTTGCGAAAGAAATTAAACTATCTGAAAATCGTACCATTGAATTTGTGCCAATGTCAGCATTAAATGGGGATATGATTGTAGATCGTGGTGAATCTATGAATTGGTATCAAGGCCCAACACTACTTGATATCTTAGAAAAAACAACCGCAGATTACGCGGGCAAAGACAAAAACTTCAGATTCCCAGTTCAATTTGTTTGCCGTCCCCATGCTTCTGATGATCATGATCTTCACGATTTTAGAGGATTTATGGGTCGTGTTGAATCTGGCTCTATTTCTGTAGGGGAAGAAATTACTGTATTGCCATCTCAATACAAATCAAAAGTTAAATCAATTCAATTAGGTGATACACAACTTCAAAAAGCTATCTCAGAACAATCTGTCACTATTCTTCTCGAAGATGAAATTGATATTTCACGAGGCGATATGATTATTAAATCGAATGATGCTAAAGAGCCAACAAAAAATATTAATGCTATGGTGTGTTGGCTATCAGAAACACCTATGGCTTCATCACGAACTTATTTAATTCGTCATACCTCACGAGAATCAAAAGCTAAATTCGATAAAATAGATTTCAAAGTAAATATTGAAACACTTCTGCATGAGTCAATTAGCAATTTAAACATGAATGATATAGCTCAAGTGACATTTAAGTTAGCACAACCAATTATGGCGGATTCCTACCAAAACAACAGATCTACGGGTGCATTTATCATTATTGATGAGTCAACTTATCATACCGTAGGCGCAGGGATGATCGCATAATGATTGGATCAAGAAAAAAAATAGATTAAAATAACAATATTGAAGAAACAAAAGGACTGATATGACTTACGTAGTAACCGAAAACTGTATTAAATGTAAATATACTGACTGTGTAGACGTATGCCCTGTTGATTGTTTTGTTGAAGGTCCAAATTTCTTGGCGATTAACCCTGATGAATGTATCGACTGCACTTTATGTGTAGCAGAGTGTCCTGCAGAAGCAATTTTTGCGGAAGATGATGTTCCTGAAGATCAACAAGATTTTATTCAGATTAATGCAGAGATGTCTAAGATTTGGCCTGTTATTTCTTCAAGGAAAGATCCTATGCCTGATGCAGATTCCTATAATGGAAAACCTAATAAAAGAAGCCTTTTAGACAAATAATTAATTTTTTCAGCTACATCTTGAAGTACGTTTTTTACATCTTCCATTTTTTTTGAGATATTACTGAAATGCTCAGAATAAAATATCCAAACATACCTAAAGATAATCCAAAAGTTGAGAACCAGAGAAACGGTACTACCAGCCCCGCTGATATAGTTGAAAGCAACATTTGAATAAAAGCTTGTCCTGAAGAGGCTGTCCCCCTGATTTTTTCAAAACGATCAAGTGCCGCAATGGATAAAACAGGCATAGCCAAAGACATACCGATGTTATAAAGAGCCACAAATCCAATATTAATTAATAAATTAGTTTTGACAAAAGCACAAAAAAGAACATTAAGAGTCGCTATTAAACCCATCCATAGGTAGGCAATTTGAATTGTTTTTTTGTCCGATAAGTTTCCAGCAGCTTTTTTTGATAAATAAGAACCAAAAATCATTCCTGATACAGTTGGCACAAAAAGGTAAGCAAATTGATTTGCAGTAAGCCCCAAATGGTCAACAATAAATATCGGGCTTGATAATACATATAAAAAGAATCCTGAAAAGTTTGCGCCAAGTGCAATTACAAGCAGCAAAAATTCTTTATCTGAAAAAATAGTTTTATAGCGATTAGTTACTGCAGATAAAGAAAAAGAAACGCGTTTTGATTGTGGCATTGTTTCAGGTAAATATTTCATAGCGGCAATTAATGAAATAGATGCATAAAGTGCTAGAAATATAAAAATACTATGCCAATGAATGCCTAATAAAAGACCACCAATCATTGGAGCTACAGCAGGTGCAATACCGAACAACATTTGTATAGTGGCCATGACACGCTGCGCTTCAGGGCCTTGAAATAAATCG
>Ga0255185_1000082_pt1 | contig 16928 bp, 19 predicted proteins | sample Miss_Cont_RepB_0_FD_183616 | JGI IMG/M metagenome (GOLD analysis project Ga0255185, IMG submission 183616) | Freshwater microbial communities from Mississippi River, Louisiana, United States - Miss_Cont_RepB_0h | ecosystem: Environmental > Aquatic > Freshwater > River | place: USA: Louisiana... | reverse complement strand
TTCTGGACTGAGAAAGGTATAGGGCATATCTTTGAAGAGGTAGAGCCTAAGAGTAAGAAATTCAAAGGGGTAGAACCAGATGCCGACACCGAAGCCTAGAGAAACTGAAGAGGAGTTCATCTCAAGATGCATGGGTGATGAAGAGACCCTAGGTAAGTATCCTGAGAATGACCAACGCTATGCTGTATGCAAGTCTATCTATGACGGACCTGTAGGAGCTTATCGTAAAGCCTTTGCAGATAGCTACAATGATTACCCTAAACAAGCTATTGAGAATGCTAAAATAGCAATCAGATGGGCTGAAGAGAATGGATGGGGTGATTGTGGAACTGCTGTGGGTAAGGCTCGTGCCAATGCCATTGCAGATGGCCGACCTCTTTCAAGGGATGTGATTGCACGCATGGCAGGCTTTGAACGTCATAGGCAGAACTCACAGAAAGAACTAGGAGATGGATGTGGTAGATTAATGTGGTTAGCCTGGGGAGGTGATGAGGGTATTGAATGGGCACAACGTAAACTTAAAGAGATAGACAAATGAGACCAAAACACATAGAGACACCTGAGGCAATGTGGGATCTATTTGAGGCCTACAAACGTTGGTGTAAAGAAAACCCTAGATATAGCTATTCACTATCTACTAAGACAGGAGAGGCTACAGCTATACCATTAGAAAGACCTCTTACTCAAGTGGGTTTCAGGACTTTTGCTGCAGATAAGGGGCAGAGTGTTCAGGATTATTTTGCTAACACTGATGGTAGATATTCTGAGTATACGACAATCTGCTCACGCATAGAGGAGGCAATCCGTATGGACCAAATTGAGGGAGGTATGACCGGGCAGTACAATGCATCCATCACCCAACGATTAAACAACCTAACCGAGAGAGTGGACACCACAACCAAGGGAGAGAAGATTGACAGCATCAAGGTAACCATTGTTAAGCCGGATGCAGATTGAATTCATGTGTGCAGTGGTAGAGGATTACATCTACAGGATGAAAGGGGTACAGGTAAGGATAGATAGAAGAGCAGTAGCTGCAGATGGCAGGCAGATGGCTATGCTAATGAATGCATATCAGATAGCACATGGAGATAAAGAGCACAGTCATATTTGAGAAAAACTACGCAGCACTCAATGACCAGGGCATAAGGTTTGTGATTAATGAGGGAGGCTCACGTTCATCTAAGACCTACAGCCTATGTCAGTTAGTTATCATCTACTGCCTACAGAACAATAACAAGGTAGTAAGTATCATTAGAAAGACATTCCCTGCTTTGAGGGCTACAGTGCTCAGAGACTTCATTGAGATACTCAAGGAACTCAACATCTACTCAGTGGAGGACCACAACAAGAGTGAGCACATCTACACGTTCCCTAATGGGTCCATTGTGGAGTTTTTTTCAGTGGATGATGAGCAAAAGATAAGGGGTAGGAAAAGAGATATAGCTTGGTGCAACGAAGCCAATGAGCTGTACTTCGATGACTTCACTCAGCTGAACATGAGAACGGAGTCTAAGCTAATCTTTGACTACAATCCCAGTGAGTCAACCTCATGGCTGTATGAGCTACCAATGGAGGAGAGCATCCTCATCAAGTCAACGTACAAAGATAACCCATTCCTACCTCAGAGTATTAGAGCTCAGATAGAGGACTTAAAGAGAACGGATGAGGCACTATATCAAATCTATGCATTGGGTGAGAAAGCAATCAGCAAGAGTAACATCTACTCTAATTGGTCATTCATACCACATAGGCCTGCTAGGTTTGTGAACTATGTGTATGGCTTGGACTTTGGATACAATCACCCTACAGCACTCATGCGAGTCTATTGGTGTGACAATGACATCTACATTGAGCCTGTGATATATGAAAGCTACTTGACCACTCCAATGCTCATAGACAAGATGCAAAGCTTCAACGTAGAGAAGACAGTTACCATAGTGGCAGATTATGCAAGGCCTGAGATTATTGCCGAACTAAACAATGCAGGGTATGATGTGCAGAACGCTAACAAGGTAGTCAAGAAAGGGATAGACAACATTAAGACATTCGGGGTACTATGCCAGGATGATAAGGCACTCAAGAAAGAGTATGAAAATTACAAGTGGAAAAAAGTAGGAGACATGATAACGGATGAGCCGGTCAAGATGTTTGATGATGCAATGGATGCAATCAGGTATGCCACTACTCACATCCGACAGGAGTACTATACGGATGATAGTTACTATGCATTTTAGAAACACTTTGGATGCCTAGAATAATATAGGTATGGCAATGACATTAAAGGCTGCACCTCAAGTGCTCACACCTGCATACAATCCTATCAAGTTCATCTATGATAGTACCAACAAAAACCTACCTGGGTTTAAGTATGTGTTTGACATCTATGAGTCAGGTACATCCAATCAGATAGCTCAGTATAGAGTGCTACCTGTTTACTCTACAGGGTACGGTGAGATAGACCTAACTAAGCTATTGCAGGCAAAGGTGAGCTATGACCTAAACCCAACTAACACCACAGTGTACAATGCAACCAATAGCCATTACAAGTATGATGTTAAGATAGGTGAGGAGTATCTCACTACTACCACATTCACATCTGCTATGAGTCAGTATGTTACTGCACCCTATGCCGGTAGAGTACAGCTCAACGGAGCTAACACATTTGCTGTTGGTGATCAGATAGTCTTAACTCAAACAGGAGCAGGTACAGCCAATGCTAATTTTGATGGACTCTACACTGTGCTAGTAGCTACCGGTACATACATTGTTATTAACTTCCTATGGACAGGTATCACGAATATAAACAAGGATGTACAGATAACCTATGCTGATGGTAGAAAGACCTTAGTGCAAGCCATCCTAGCTAATGATGATAACTATGTTTTCAATGGTGCACTGCCATGGACTCAATGGCCATCATGGGATTGGACTCAGTACAGCCTAACATCTAACACCCATCAGTTCCTAACCTCATGCCCTGCTACAGAGTTCTATGCTACACTGTCTCAAGACTTGTGGATGAACGCAGTGTATGGTGGCCCAGGGCCAGGTACTCACAAGATTATATTTACCAATGATGCAGGTGAAAGCTTTGAGAAGTCGGTTAGTGCCACTGACCATGTAACAGGAAATGCAGTAGGTCCTAACAATGCAGGAACACTGACACCAATTGTAGGCTCACTGCCATTGATTAAGCCTACCACTCAATACTATGAGTACTACTATGAGCACAATGGTTCACAGGCTACTCAAGCCTACCGAGTGAATATAGATAGGAGATGGCAAGATAAAGAGTACAGCGTGATATTCCTAGATAGATATGGTTCATGGGGTAGCTTTGCATTCACAGGTAGAGCATACGAAAGAGGCAACGTAACAAGAGAACAATACAACCAAGATGTGCAGGGATACATTCAATCAAGTGAGTGGACCTATGACAAAACGGATAGAGGATACACCAACACGTATGTAACAGTAGAGAACACCATTGACCTCAATACCGATTGGATGAGTGAGGATATGGCTACCTACTTCACTGAACTCATTAGCTCACCTTACACATACTTTAAGATAAGCAACTATGATGAAAGCTGTGACATACCGGAAAGCACTGAGTATGTGAGCTGCAACGTGGTGACATCTAACTATGAGTATTACAAGCAACGGAATAAGAACTTAATCAAGCAAAGCATTACTATTAAGCTAGCTAATAACGACATGGTCAATGGTTAGGATACAACTAGCAACAGGATACCTAGATGTTAAAGAGGGCACTTCATTCCCTTTGACATTTCAGGTAGGAGACATCAGAGATATAAGTCAAAGGAAAGGTAACTTTTCTAAGACTATTGTTTTGGTAGGTAGCAAGAATAACAATGACCTACTCAATCACTACTATGATGTTAACATCCAAGCCGGAACGTTTGACATCAATGCAGTAACTACCTGCTCAGTTATCCAGGATGGAATACCGGTCATGGAGGATGCAAGCCTACAACTCACAGCCATTAAAAAGGTACAGCTCACTGAACAGTATGAGGAGCATGTAGAGTATGAGGTATTGATTAAGGAAAGCAAAGCCGATTTCTTTACAGCCATCAATAACAAGGAACTAACTGATATAGACTTCAGTGACCTCAATCACACATACGATGCATTCAATGTAGTGAACAGGTTTAGCAACACTGAAGTGGATGGCTTCAAGTACTTCCTCCCTGGAAGTGGAGATGCATTCTACAGCACTCAAGAGTTCAAGCCTGCTATCTTTGCTAAGACTTACTTTGACCGTATATTCCAAGATGCAGGGTTTACATATAGTTGGCCTGATTTGGTAGATGATAAGTTTGACAAGCTAGTCATTCCATACAATGGGGATACGGATAACTTTGACTATGCAGATTACACAGTCAAGGCCTATGCAGGACCAAGTACATACACCGGTACATTCTTTGCAGGTGCAGCTGAGTTTCAAAACTTACAAACCATAGCAGCATGGACTGAGACCGAGGACCCTCAGAACATATTTACACCTACTACAGGTATATACAACACCCCATTCAACATCAGCTCAAACAATGCACAGCAGTATGACTACAATGTGCAGATACAATACGAGATTAGATTAGTCAACTCTTCAGGTGTAACTTTGTACTCAGGGATGAATGGTGCCTCATCACCTGTGTTTTATCAGCCTCAGATAGCACTCACTCAGAATGGTACAGTTTGCTACACTGTCAATCTATACACTAACCCTGCACCACTTAACAACAGTGCTACGGTTACCTATGCAGTTCAGAGTCCTACCTCAATACCTAATGGTACTACAACTATCTTGAGTCAGACTGCTGTAACCACTATGGCCTTGACTGCACAGAACTTACCACAGTTATCTCAAGGTAGGATAGCTATTAAGGTGCCAAGGATATTAACACCGATCACCAATGCATCTGCACCACTATGGAGAACGGGCTCAGCTGCAGGTCCTGTATGTGCATCCGGTCAGATTAAGGTACAATTTGTAGTAACTAACATTGACATCAGTATCACCCCATCCAATAACATTGTGGCCATTGGTGGTACTATTGATGTGAATGACTACGTGCCTCAGAAGATAAAGCAGAACGACTTTGTTAAGGCTATCTTTAACATGTACAATCTATATGCAGATGTAGATAAAAACCAACCCAATCAGCTCAACCTAATCCATAGGGATGCATACTACGATGCAGGTAATGAGGTAGATTGGACCTATAAGCTAGCCAAAGACCAGGAGCAGTCATTGTCATTCTTACCTGAGCTAACAAGTAAGAAACTAATACTTACCTATGCACCGGATACGGACAGCCCTAATGCTACGTACACCACAGCTACCAATCAAATCTACGGACAAGCAGAAGTAGTCTTTGACAATGAGTATGTCAAGGATGTAACTACTAAGCCTGTATTGTTTGGACCTACACCAATCATCCGCACACCATTCGGTGCATACGTTGGTATGATCGCAGGACAAGCACCTAAGACTAACATCCGTATCATGTACGACAGTACAGCTGAGATAGGATTGAGTACTTGTAGCCCATTCCACATCTATGACTATGGCACAACGGGTATGACAGGTGTAACTACTTACCCGTATGTTGGACACTTCGATAACCCACTCAATCCTACTTGGGATTTGAACTTCTCGGTGTGTTCATTCTACTACTACCAACCATTAAGCCTAACTGATAACAACCTTTATAATAGGTATTGGAGACGAACCATGGGGCAGATTAATAGCGGTAAGATGTTGACTGCATTCTTTAATCTCAAGGACACTGACATCCAAGCTATGAAGCTCAATGACAAGATACGCATTGACAATTCATGGTGGAACATTAACAAGGTCATTGACTACGATGCCAATGCTAACAAGCTTACACAGGTAGAACTAATCTCAGTAGATAGTGAGGTGAACTTCATGCCATTCATCAACCCATTTGGAACACCAGGTGTAGGACTTCCTAACATCTCAGGGATACAGCAGGTAGCTAACAGCACTATTGTTAAGACCAAGAGCATGAACAGCAACGTGCTCACAGGTGGTGGTGTAATTGGTGAAGTAGTGAACAGGGGTAACGTGGTACCTGGAGGGCTTAGAGTCATGGTAGCTACCGAGGGTTACTCCGTTGAGGATGATGGTATAGTAACGGACAATCTTGTGGTAAGAGGTAGGATGAACGGAATACCTGTTGACCCTGCATACTATAAGTACACTGCATTGCTTGACCAAACAGGAACCAATGACCCTGTAGCCTATGTCAAAGAGGGTAGCTTTGGAGATATCCTATGGGTAAGGAACGGCATAGGTCAGTATGAGGGCTTCATCCAAAATTGGGAAATAGGAACAATCCTAGATACTGAGATTACAGTCATGATTAACAATGTATATTTTGATTGTGTTATCAGTGCTCAATACATACCTGGTAACAATAGCATATACATTAACACATCGCAGATAGGGGTAGGATATGTAGATGACTACCTTGGAATGAACACATTAGAAATAAGATATTACAAGCCATAATGAACGAAGTAGAAATACCATTAAAGCTCGGTGGCTTAGGTGCCATCAAAGCAGAGCTCAGAGAATTAAAGGGTGCCATTGCTAATGCTACTGACCCTGCAGATATTGCCAGGTTAGCACAGCGAGCAGGTGAGTTAAAAGACCAATTGGCAGATGCTAATGATGCAGTGAATACCTTTGCAACAGGGTCTAAGTTTGAGCAGGTAGGTAACTCACTAGGTGGTATCAAGGATAGCTTGATGTCATTAGACTTTGAAGAGGCTAGTCAAAAGGCTAAGGTGTTTGCTACTCAGTTAGCTTCATTGAAACCTGAGGAGATGAAAAAGTCTTTTGCTGATTTCAAGAGTACACTCAAAAGTTTAGGTGAGGGCTTTTCATCATTAGGTAAGACCTTGATGGCTAATCCTATGTTCTTGATTGCTGCAGTCATTGCAGGTATAGTAGCTATAGTGGTAGTCTTAATGCAAAAGCTAGGATATCTTGAGCCAATCATTGAGGGCATAGGTCAAGCATTCGATGCTGTTATTGAAGTCATTAAGCAATTCGGTGAGAGCCTAGGTATAGCAGCAGCAGAAAGTGAGCAATACCAAAAAATGCAGGAGGCCAATGCCGAAGCTAACAAAGCAATGGAGGACTCAGCTGTTGGAGTGATCACTACAGTGAACGAAGTAGGCACTGCATTCGACCTAGCTAAAGAGGGAGTGATATCTAAAGAGGAGGCACTTGCTACCTACAATGAAAAGCTAGGTGATACATTTGGTGCAGCCACTACACTACAGGAGGCAGAGGCTTTATATGTGGCTAAGACACAGGCATACATTGAGGCTACTATGGCAAGGGCAAGAGCTGAGGTGTTTGCTAAGAAAGCAGCCGAGGCAGATGCTGCAGCAATCATTGCCAAGACTAAGGACCAGACTACAGCCATAGATAAGACTAGAGATAACATTAAAAAGAACAAAACTTTAATCAATGCCATTCCTATCTTTGGTGCAGTCATAACTGCTACCAATGATTTAGTGTCAGGTAGTGAGGAGACACTTGCACAAAAACAAAAGAAACGTGTTAAAGAAAAAGAAAAGAGTCTCAAGAAAGAGGCTGATATGTATAATGAAGAGGCAAAAAAATCCCTTGAAATTGCTATAAAGAAAGAAAAGGATAACGAGATAACTAACAAGTCTGAACAAAAAAAGACAGCTACTCATAAAAGCAATAGCGAGTCTAGAATAAAAGAGGCAGAGAGAGAGGCAAAGAGATTGTATGATATAGCTGTTAAGGCTAATGAGGAACGGATAAAAAGAGAGGACGCACAGTTTGACCTCATGAATAAGCTAACCCTATCCCAGCAAGAGCAAGAAAAGATGGCACTCATGCAGGACTATGATAAAAAGTTTGAACTTGCTAATGGGAATGCTGAGCTTGAAAAGCTACTCACTGAACAGCAAAAGAAAGACCTTGCAGATATCAATAAGAAATATGCAGATGAGGCTGAAAAGAAAAGAGTAGAAGAGGCAGAAAAAATAAAAGCGGAGGAGGAGAAAAAAGCAGCAGCTAGAAAGCAAGCCCAGGATCTAATCTTTAACCTCAATGCTACCCAACAGGAGAAAGATATCAGAGCACTGGAGGAGAAGTATGCAGAGGAGCAAAAGATACTAGGTGATAACGCAGCTGCACAGCTACAACTCACTAAGAAATTTGAAGAGGATAAGAAAGAGGTTGAGAAAAAATATGCTCTTGAGAAAATTGAGAACGCTAGAAAAGAAAGAGATGCTAAGATACAACTAGCTGCAGATATATCTAATGGTATTAGTACTGTAGGTCAAGCGTTCATCAAGGACCAAAAGAAACTAGAGAAGTTTAATAAGGCTAATGCATTGATACAGATTGGTATTGATACAGCCAAGGCTATCTCATCCCTAGTTGCTGCATCTCAATCTAACCCTTTGAATGGTGTTACCTTTGGTGCTGCAGGTATTGCTCAGTTCGCTTCAGGTATTATTCAAATTGCTACCAATGTTGCCAAGGCTAAGCAGATACTAACCTCTAATGGTAGCGGTAGTGTGTCAGGTGGTGGTGGAGGCACAAGCTCAGAGGCTTCAGGTGGTGGTGCTAATGTAGCACAGCAAGTACCTCAAGCGGCACAGCTATTTGGATCAGCTAACACAGGCAATGTGATAAGTGCAGGAGGTGGTAGTGCAGCAAGTACCAACATGACTGTCACAGCTGTAGTATCTGAGACACAAATCACCAACGTACAGAATAAGATAACCAAGATTAATAAAAACGCTGAACTATAATGAACTCACTACAAGCAATCATAAATCACATTGAGCTGTTCTACACTAACCACCTCCAGGTTAAAAAGGTAGGCAGTGATTTCAAGGAACAGCTATTTAACTTCGCTACTAAGGATGAGAAATATCCTATTGTGTTTGTGGTACCGGTAAGCGTAACACCTACAGAGAACACCTCGGAGTTTAACTTTGACATCTACTGCTTTGACATCATCCAAAAGGATAGAGCTAACATCATAACAATCCTAAGTGATACACAGCAGATACTCAATGACCTTTATGTTTACTACATGGATGGTACTGACTATAGCTTTGATGTGATTGGTATACCTAGCTTCCAACCTTTGAACAATGATCTACTTGACTACGCTGCAGGCTATGTCATGAACATAACTTTAACGGTTAATGATTGGACTGATTGTGCAGTTCCTTTGTCAGGTAACTAAACATTTTTAAGGCTTAGAATAATATAGGTATGAGTACACCTGATTGGTGGGGTAATTGGAGACCAAGCCTACCTGCACACACTGGAGATTTACAACCTACTGACTTAATAGAATGCACCTCTATTGTGAGTGGTGTTCCTGTTAACACAGCAATCACAGGGCAGCAGATAATAGATGCAGCTCAAGGGGGTGGTGGTAGTACTTCATGGGGTAACATTGGTGGTACCTTATCTAATCAAACAGACCTACAGACTGCATTGAATGATAAGCAGGCTACACTTGTTAGTGGTACTAACATCAAGACTGTTAATGGTAACTCATTGGTGGGTAGTGGTAATTTGACTATAAGTTCTAACCCTAGAACATTAGCGAGTTTAATAGGTTCAAATTTAATTGGCACAGCAAATCAAATAAGTACATCATATAAAATAGCAGGTGGTACATTGGTTGCTAACAATTCGATTTTTATTAATGATCTACTGACAAAAACTGCAGGCTCAACAACTTCAACAGGTAGAATTTACATAAACACGTCTAATAGTTTAACGGGTGCTACACTAATAGCTACAGTAGGTGCCATGACATCCACTACTTACATTCAAAGAGTATTTAGAACATACTATTTTAACGGCACACATCTTTTGGTTTATAACCCAACAAGTCAATTAAGCACAGATGTAACGGCTGGCACAATTACACTTGTACCATTTAACCCTGCAAATGATTATTATTTAATTTTTGCCGTTCAAAATTCAAATACAACACCTGATAACTTAGGGCATACAAGAGTAATTATACAGCTATATGATTAATACATTTACATATAACGAAATAGAATATACAATAACAGGCCCCATTGAGCAGGTCAGTGATACTCAGCTGCATGTTGAAACTGATAAGGGTGTCATTCTAATTGATGATACAATGGATATATATAAAGAATTAATCAATGGCTAGATACGCAAACACAGGGGAGTTCAATGTGCTATATCCTACACGTAGGAAAATGGCTAACATCTTAAAGAGAATAGTTGACAGTAAACTAGGTGAGTATAGTGAGGGTACGTTGGTAGATAGTATCCGTATCAATGCCAAGGTAACAGGCTTCCAAAAGTTGGAGATACAAATAGTGGCCATGTATTACTTTATATTCCTAAACAATGGTGCGTATTTAGTGAATGGTGGAGTGATCACCCCTCGTGACTTCGTGGCACAATTTACTGAGGAGCTAAACGCTGCAGGTATCACTGCAGAAATCTATAGACAGTACACTGAATGGTTAACTAAAAAGTACCCATTAGTACAGGCTGTTGAGGTACTTGAGAAACAGCAAAAAATTGTGTACACATTTGAAGCGGTTGACCCTCCTGCAGGGTTCACTCCAGGGTTCCCTCTAGATGTCTAACTCTTTTTTCATAGACAAGATATTAAACACATAGATGAGTGGTAGGGCTCCAACCTTATCACTCTTGGTTATATCGCCTTTGGTTAGATTGTAGATGGTTTGTTCCCATGACCACTTTGTTTGTGCTTGTTCTTTCTCAATTTCTTTTATCTCTTCAGGGTCCATCTCTTGACGTTCCTCATCGGATAGCTCTTCATCAAGTTCACCACTAAATAAGTTTTCATAGTTCTTAAGAAAGTTATCCCTATACTTAATGAACTCCTGCAGGATACCATACACATCAGTGATTGGTAGGTCAAGGAATTTCTCAGCTCTGATGGTGCAGTCAAAGTCATAGGGCTCCATGACTTGCTCACCCCATTCATTCACTCTAGTTTGCCGGTAGCAGATAGCACAAATGTTAGCTAGGTTATTAATGTAGTCATTGATAAAATAATAGTCAAGGTCAATGTACTCATACAGGGTAAGCTTGCTGAATGGTTTGAACTTCATCCCTAACAGCTCATGCTTATATTTTTTGGATGGTTCGGAGGCACACCAACTGTTCTCTTTTATTAGTTCAGTTAGTTCATCCACATCAAGGTCCTCAATAACCTCAATAGGTTCATTGGATAAAATAGAAAGAGCCTCACTATTGTAGTAGTAGGCTCCCTGGTCTTTTGCTATTCCATTAAATTCAATGAACTGCTCAAGCGTTACTTGGCTCCACTGCTTGGGTAGGTTGATCATGTTTAACTTGTTGGCTAATTTTCTCAGCAATAAAAATAAGATAAGGCACAGCTACATCTGCAGTTAACTTTCTAATCAGTTTAGCTTTGTGTTTGATGTGTGCCTCTGCATAGTGTTCTGCAGGTGTAAGGTCCTCACGCTTAAACATGATCGCTAACATCTCAGAGATATATCCTTTCTCTTTATGTAGTGCTACTTTCTCAATCATCTTAGTATCACGTACGGTCAACTTCATTTGTGCTCTGTAGGTGTAGCCCTCAAGCTCTAGCTCTTCAACTGTTGGGTGTTCTTTCTGCTCAAGCTTATTAAAGTCCTTGACTACATTAACAAAATCAGCAACATCATAATCCCAAAACTCAGACTCAGGTATCCCAAGGTAAGCGAACACTTTAAGGTGTTTATCAATGGGGTCCAGGTTAGGGTCATTGTTGATTTCGGTAATAGTTTCAAACTGCTCAATGGTTATCTCATCAAGTTGGTTGGGAATATCCCTGTTAAGTACATTTATCATCTTGTAATTTTTGAACAAATATACGTTTTTTTTAATATAGGTAGATGGCAAAAGACAATATCCCTACCTATCAGATTACCATTGACCCAGCATACGCTGAAAATGGTGAGGACCTTGGCATTGAGCAGATAGCTTTTACAGCTACTCCTGCAATCAAAGTTAAGGGTATGGCATTCAGTGCTCAAGCTAAGCCTTTATTCTTTTCGGATGAACTCAAGTACCGTATCACTGCACCTGCTTTGATACCTATGGAGATATACCGATTTGATGAGGACAGCAAAGAGGAGTACAATGTCAAGTTTAGCAAGGAAGAGATTGAGAAAATTCATGGCAAGTTCATGCAGCAGATGGTCAACCGAGACCTATTTAACCTGGAGCATGACCAATCTAAGACCGTTCCTGCCTATGTACTTGAGGCATGGATAGTAGATAACCCAAAAGAGGACAAAGCTTACTCATCATTTGGTATTGAAGTACCGGAGGGTACACTAATGGTAACAGCTCAGGTAACTGACAAGGAGTACTATGCTGAGCTTGTTAGTCAAGAGCAGATAGGTTTCAGTATTGAGGGGTATCTTGGCATGAAATTGAAAGAGCAAAAACAATCCCAAAATAATACACAAATGAATGAGTTAATGTTGCCGGATGGCGAGCACATCATCAACGAAAAAATCTACGTTGTAAAAGACGGTAAAGTAGTTGAAGTAAAAGATGTTGAAAAAGTAGAGGCTTCTGAGGAAGTAGCTCTAGAGGAAACTGTTATCGAAGAGGAAGTAACAGCGGAAGTTCCTGCAGAGGAGCAAACAATGGCAGTAGACCCTGTAGCTGATGCAGAGGCTATCCTTGCTATAGTTAAGCCTGCAATGGATGAGCAAATGAATGCTCTACTTGCTATGATTGCTGACCTTAAGAACCAACTTGAGGAGGCTCTATCTGTAGAAGTAGAGGAAGAGGTGATGAGTGAGGGTGTGACTTTAAGTGCACATCAAAGATTTTCTAGTGTAAACAAATTCATAAACAACAAATAAAATGCGTAAACTTAAATTCGATCTACAAGTAGATCCTACAGCTTTATTAGCTGCTAACCCAGAGGCATTCTATTCTAAGGCTTATTTGTCTGAGGATACTGCTGATAACTACCGAGCTTTGCCAGGTGTTAAGTACAAAACTAAATTAGCTAGTGTTACTTTTGGTAACATCTTACAAGCATCTTCTTGTGCATTTACTGCACCAAATGATGACCTAGATGCTAAAGAAATTGACGTATGTGCACTTTCTGCAATGGCTCAAATTTGTCAGTTTGACTTAGAGCAATCTTTCTTAGCTCTTCAAATGTCAAAAGGTTCAAACGGAGATTTCTCTGTTGCATCTTTCATGTCATTCTATTGGGGTGAGATGGCTAACAAAATTAACGGAGATATCGAGCTTATCCGTTGGCAAGGTGATACAACTTCATTAAATCCTACACTTGCTTTGTGTGATGGTTATGAGAAGTTGTTAGCTGCTGACCCTGCAGTTATCAATGGTGGTTCAGGTTCAATCGCTAACTTTACTGCATTAGAGGCTGCTTTGTCTACTGCATTTGCTGCTTTACCTGCAACTATTGCTACTCGTACAGCTGATTTACGTTTGTACATGCCTACTCAGTTAGTGAACATCTACCGATTAGGAGTAGCTTCAGGCAACACTCAAGCTTACATCACTCAAGATTTGTCTTTGACTTTCTTAGGTGTTAAGATTGTAGTATGTCCAGGTATGTCTAACAACACATTCGTGTGGACTTTGAAAGATAACCTTATCTACGCATTCGATGCTGAGGGAGACAGCTCTGACTTACGTGCTGTTAACTTAGCTGATACTGTAGCTGAGCCTTACATCCGTACACGTGCTAACATGAAAGTAGGTTTCAACTTTGTTAACCCTGCTGAAATTGTTTTCTACTCATAATAATTAACCATGAGCCCTCTACCAAGGGGGCTCTTTAATACTTTAACACATGGCTTGTCAAGCATTAGAAGCAATCTTAAAATCATGCGACAACAATAGTGGAGGTATCTATGGTATTTGGATTAACCAACAAGATGAGATAGCATCTATTACTCCAACCGACCCATCAGCGGGTTCAGGATGGGAGATAACAGCTATCGCTCTTCAGGCTACTCCAGTACTATTTGAAAACTTCTACGTTCGCAGAAACACATCTAACTTTACAGAGGACAGTACTATTGACCTAGTTAATGGTAGCTCATTTGTAACTCAGACAATTAACTTAATGTTCCACCGAAGAGATAAAGATAAGTCAAGAGCTATCAAAATCCTAGGAGCAGGACAGCAATACTTAGTAGCTATTGTATTAGATGCTAATGGTAAGTATTGGTACTTCCCTTACTTGCAGGTATCTGCTACAGGTGAGGGTTCAGGTACAGCTAGAGCTGATGGTTCTAAGTATTCAGTTACTTTGGTAGCTGAGAATGAGTACCTAGCTTATGAAGTAGACATGAATGCTGCTGCATTAGCTGCAATCGGAGTTCAATAAGCAATTCTACCTCTCTATATTAGAGCCCTGCTGTAATGGTAGGGCTTTTTTTATGAACATTTGACAAACCTAATTTAATATAGGTGTGATATACTTAGATCAAGGTGTTATTAATCAATTCGTATTAACTCTTAGCGAGGTAACTACGGTTAGTACACCACACTATTTGTTTGTATTCACTAATGAAATGAATACCACTAGCACACCACAGCTCTTTACATCTGCTGATACAAGTGCATGGCCTGAAAGATACAATCTGTTTACTCTTGATGAGCCTACAGATATCTCACTCTTGAAAGGGCAGTACACGTACCAGGTATATGAGAGCTCAACCCCATTCGTTCTGCCTCTTTCAATAGCACAGACTACAGGTGTAGTCATTGAAGAGGGTAGGCTTGTGGTCAGTGGTCCTGCAGGTACATCAATATATGACTAACTATGGCTTGGTACGAAAGACTATTTAACATTAAACCAAAAGGCCCCGAAATGGTAGAGGGCTATCAATCATTTAGCACCCCATTCCTACCGGTAGGGAGAGGTAACTTGACACTGCCCTATGTCAATGGTAGATATGTGCAGGAGTCATGGGTAAGATTTGGTGAGGGTAACCTTTACCCTGAGATGCTCAATCAAATGTACTACAGCTCACCACTTCATGGTGCCATTGTTGATTTCAAGACCAACGCTGTAATTGGTGGAGGGTTTAACCTTACCACTGACAAGCTTACACCACAGGAGAAACTAGATATGTTTGCCTTTGAAAAGAAAGCAAACCTTAAGCATACTGTTAAGGCAGTTACTAAGCAGCTAATCATCCACAATAGAGTATATTTCAAGCTATATTTTGGTGAGAAAAAGAAATTAGTTAAGATTGAGAATGTATCACCTGAGAAAGTAAGGGTATCACCATGCAGAAAGTACTACTATTTATCGGATGATTGGAGTACCAGGATAGATACTGAAAGAATTAAGCCTTATCATATTACCTGTACGGATGAAGTACAGCTGTATTGCTATGAAGTTAAGTCAGTAGGTCAAGATTATTACCCACTACCTACCTATACAAGTGCATTAAACTTTGCTTTTTTAAGTGGTGAGCTATCTTACTTCGCAAAAAGCAACATTCAAAATAGTGTGTTCCCTAGCTTTGCTATGATGTTCCCTAAGAGACCACAGTCGGAGGAGGAAAAACACATGATCAAGGAAACTATTGACAGGCTTAAGGGTGCAGCCAATGCCGGTAAGGCTGTTGCATTCTTTGCTAACTCAGCTGAGCAGTTACCTAAGATTGAAAGCCTACCAACTAATGCCAATGACAAGCTATTCCATGAGGCATCTGCATTGAACACTGAGCAGATTTGTTTCAGCCATACCATTGACCCTATCCTAATGGGTATCCGTACCACAGGTAGCTTAGGTAATGGTAGTGATATCAAGCAAGCCTATGTGATATTTGAGAAAAACGTGGTAATGGAACTACGTCAACAAGTAGTTACTATCTTTCAGGAGATACTAACCATTGCTCGCATCCCTGCTGAGTTCACCATCAATAACTTTCAAATCATTAATGAGACCATCGTGGAACTTGAGGGTGATAGCTCTAAGACTAATGATGCATTGAACACATTAAGTCCATTAGTAGCTACCAAAGTACTTGAGACCATGACCATCAATGAGATTAGAGCACTTGCTTCGTTACCTCCTGTAGAGGGTGGAGATGTTACACAAGCAGCTGCAACTGCAGCAGCACAAACACCTGCAATCTGATGTTATATTTTATCACTGAAACCTACCTTAAGACTAACACACCTATCACAGCCAATGTGGATGTGACTGATGTTACCCCATACATAGCTACTCAGAGTGCATTGAGAATTCAGCCTATCCTTGGAACTACATTCTACAACCATTTATTGAGTGCGTATAATGCTCAAACACTTACACCTGATGAGATTGACCTAGTAGAGTTCATTCAACCGGTTATCGCATGGAGAAGTGCAGAGGATGCTGTATTTGGGTTAACGTATCAGTTAAAAAATAAAGGACTTCAAACACAAAACGGTGATTATTCAGCTAGCGTATCCAGGAATGAAGTAGCATTTGGGATGGAACACTATGCACAGAAAGCTAGTTTCTTTGAGCAACGTCTAATTAGATGGCTATTAGCTAACAAAAACTTGTTCCCTATATTCATATCCACTACCAACATGGATACTGACCTTAGACCAATGTTCAATCACTGCTCTTGTATTACTCAATATCAGTTGACTTGCACAGGTATGTGTGGTAACTTCCTTGAGAATGGGTACAATAACAGCATCCTAATCTTATAATGAAGTCACAGCTCACCATACTACTAGCTACAATGAAAGCCAATTGGATAAAACTATTGGCAACTGTCAGTGCATTCTTAATGCCTATCTCAGGGCTATTGTTTTTGGT
>Ga0255185_1000080_pt1 | contig 17190 bp, 14 predicted proteins | sample Miss_Cont_RepB_0_FD_183616 | JGI IMG/M metagenome (GOLD analysis project Ga0255185, IMG submission 183616) | Freshwater microbial communities from Mississippi River, Louisiana, United States - Miss_Cont_RepB_0h | ecosystem: Environmental > Aquatic > Freshwater > River | place: USA: Louisiana... | reverse complement strand
AGCGAAGAATTCGGGCATACATCAGATGGAATGCAGCGATCATGGTCCATCGCGCCCAGCGCCCTGGAGTTGGCGTTGGTGGACACATTTCAACTTTTGCATCATCTGCTGCGTTATATGAAGTTGGATTTAATCACTTCTTTAAAGGAAAAGATCATCAAGGCGGCGGAGATCAGATATTTTTCCAAGGACATGCATCACCTGGAATGTATGCCAGAGCATTTCTTGAAGGACGCCTTAGCGAGCATCAATTAGATGGATTTAGACAAGAGCTCTCACACTCTGGTGGCGGACTCTCCTCCTACCCACATCCAAGACTTATGCCAGAGTTCTGGGAGTTTCCAACTGTATCTATGGGACTTGGTCCGATTAATTCAATTTATCAAGCCCGTTTTAATCGCTATCTTCATAACCGTGGAATTAAAGATACCTCTGGCCAACATGTTTGGGCATTTCTTGGCGATGGCGAGATGGATGAACCAGAGAGTGTTTCAGCGCTAACTCTTGCTGCTAGAGAGAATCTAGATAACTTAACCTTTGTTGTTAACTGCAACTTGCAGAGACTTGATGGACCGGTGCGCGGTAATGGAAAAATCATTCAAGAACTTGAAGCCTTATTTACTGGCGCTGGATGGAATGTGATCAAAGTAGTTTGGGGAAGAGAGTGGGATCCACTCTTTGCTATGGATAAAGATGGCGCGCTAGTTGAGTTAATGAATAAGACGCCAGATGGAGATTTCCAAACCTATAAGGCAGAAAGCGGCGCCTTTGTTAGAGAGAATTTCTTTAATCGAGATCCAAGGACAGCTGCGATGGTGGCTAATTGGAGCGATGATGATATTTGGAATCTAAAGCGCGGCGGCCATGATTATCAGAAGCTCTATGCTGCTTATCAATCAGCGATGAACCATAAGGGCCAGCCAACAGTAATTCTTGCTAAAACCATTAAGGGCTGGACTCTCGGATCACATTTTGAAGGACGTAATGCCACCCATCAGATGAAGAAGTTAAAGCTTGAAGATCTAAAGGCGCTTAGAGATCGTCTCTATCTAGAAATAGATGATGAAAAATTAGATGAAAAGCTTCCACCATATTTCCATCCCGGAAAAGAATCACCAGAATTCCAATACATGATGGAGAAGAGAGCAGATCTTGGTGGTTCAGTTCCAAGAAGACGATCAAAATCAAAACCTCTTCCCCAGCCTCAGGATTCAGATTTTGAGGTGATGACTAGAGGCTCTGGAGCACAAGAAATTGCCACCACAATGGCCTTTGTTCGCCTACTTAAAGATCTAGCAAAAGTTGAGGGACTTGGACATCGAATTGTTCCAATCATTCCCGATGAAGCTAGAACTTTTGGTATGGATTCACTCTTTCCAACTATGAAAATCTACTCACCACATGGCCAGCAATATCTGGCAGTAGATAGAGAGTTGATGCTTTCTTATAAAGAGTCCACCTCTGGAGTAATTCTGCATGAAGGTATTAATGAGGCTGGATCAACTGCTTCCTTTACCGCTGTTGGTACCTCCTACTCAACTCATGATGAACCAATGATTCCCGTTTATATTTTCTACTCCATGTTTGGTTTCCAGAGAACTGGAGATGCATTCTGGGCAGCGGCAGATCAGATGGCCCGTGGTTTTGTTATGGGAGCAACCGCTGGAAGAACAACCCTTAATGGCGAAGGTTTGCAGCATGAAGATGGACACTCACAACTTCTAGCTTCAACAAATCCTGCAGTTGTTGCCTACGATCCAGCATTTGCCTTTGAACTAGGCCATATTGTTAAAGATGGTTTGAAGAGAATGTATGGCGAAAATAGCGAGAATATTTTCTACTACCTCACTGTCTATAACGAGCCATATGTTCAACCAGCAGAGCCAGAAAATCTAGATGTGGATGGTTTATTAAAAGGTATTTATCTCTATTCAAAGGCTAAAAAACAGCGCAGAGCTAAGCGCCAAGTCAATCTCTTGGCTTCAGGAGTAGCTCTTAATTGGGCACTTAAAGCGCAAGGTCTGCTTGCTAGTGATTGGAAGATTAGCGCTAATGTATTTAGCGTCACTTCTTGGAATGAGCTAAGGCGAGATGGCCTAGAAGTTGATCGCCATAATCTGCTCAACCCTCTAAATAAGAAGAGCGCTTACCTCACCACTAAACTTAAAAACTATAAAGGAAGCGTCCTTGCAGTCAGTGATTACATGAGAACGGTGCAAGATCAAATTGCTCCTTGGGTGGAGCAGAACTTTGCCTCCCTTGGAACCGATGGCTTTGGTCTATCAGATACAAGAGGGGCGCTACGTCGCCACTTTAAAGTAGATGCAGAATCCATTGTTGTCGCAGCTCTTTCACAACTTGCTAATCAAGGAAAAATCTCTCCTAAAGTTGTAAAGAAAGCCATTGAAAAGTATCAGTTGAACAATGTCACTGCTGCAGATCCAGGAAATACTGAAGGCTCTGGATGATTTCTCGCTTTGGAATAATTGATATCTCTCCAGCAACTTTCTTTGGTGGAGAATTTATCGGTGCCAAAGCTGTAGTTAATGAGGCAGTTGCAATCTCTGCAACCATAATCAGAGAAGGTCATGAAAGCTTTGATGCCTTTGCTGTTTTAGTTGATGAAAGTGGCAAAATTGTCTCACGCGAGAAGATGGTTGAGATTTGGCCAAATAGCCAGAGATTTGAAGCTCATCTAAGACCAAAGGCTTTAGGTAATTGGAGTTTTTATATTGAGGTAAGTGCAGAAAATCCTGGAGAGTTTGCTAAAACTCTAATGACAAAATCAGAGAGTTATCCAATTAAAGTCGAGCGTGAGAGAGCTCTAATTGGAAATTGGTATGAATTCTTTCCTCGAAGTGAGGGCGCGAAAAAAAATAGTGATGGCTCAATAAGTTCTGGAAACTTTAGAAGCGCAGCAGATCGAATTGAAGATGTAGCCAAAATGGGTTTTGATGTTTTATATCTCCCACCCATTCATCCAATTGGTTACTCCCATCGCAAGGGCAAAAACAACTCGCTTACCGCAGGCCCACTTGATCCTGGGGTTCCCTGGGCTATTGGCAATGAATCAGGAGGCCATGATGCGATTAATCCTGAGCTTGGCAATTTTGATGATTTTAAATACTTTCTTAAAGTTGCCAAGAAAAATAATATAGAAGTTGCACTTGATTTAGCCCTGCAATGCTCCCCCGATCATCCCTGGGTAAAGACAAATCCAGAGTGGTTTACCAAGCGAGCTGATGGCTCAATTGCATATGCTGAGAATCCTCCAAAGAAATATCAAGACATCTATCCCCTAAATTTTGATAATGATTATCCAGGGCTCTTTGCAGAAATCTATCGAGTCGTGACGCTGTGGATAGAACTTGGAATCAATATCTTTAGAGTTGATAATCCTCATACTAAGCCAATTAATTTCTGGGCAGATTTTATTGCAAAGATAAATAGTAAATATCCTCAAGTGGTCTTTCTAGCTGAAGCTTTCACAACGCCAGCCATGATGCATGCACTTGGAAAAGCTGGTTTCCAGCAGTCTTATACCTATTTCACTTGGCGAGTTACTAAATCTGAATTAGAGGAATATGCCAAGGAAGTTGCCTATCAAACTAGTGCTTTCTTTCGCCCAAATTTCTGGGTTAATACCCCAGATATTCTGCCCTTTCATTTGCAGAGTGGAAATCCTGCAGCCTTTGCGCTTCGAGCAGTTCTAGCATCAACTCTTAGCCCATCTTGGGGAATGTATGCCGGATATGAACTCTATGAACACATTCCTATTGGTGAGGGTAAAGAAGAATATAGAGATAGTGAGAAGTATGAGATTAAAGTACGCGACTGGCAGGCCGCAGCCAAGAAATCTTTAACTCTTGCGCCATTTATCACCAAGTTAAATGAGATAAAGAATCAAAATGTTGCCCTTCAGCGCCTAAGAAATATTACTTTTCATCAGAGCGATTCTGATCAGGTAATTGCCTACTCAAAGAAAGAGGGCGATAATCTAATTCTGATTGTGGTTAATCTGGATCCATTTAAAGCCATTGAAACGATGGTCCATTGGAATCTTTCAGCGCTTGGCCTTTCAGATAAGGGATTTGAGGTTACCGACCTTCTAGATCAAGCAAAATACAGTTGGAGTAGCGATACTTTCATTCGCCTTGATCCCACACGTCCTATGGGAAGAGTTGCCCATATCGCACGCGTCAAGAAGTAATTAGGCTTAAGCCCTATGCGCCGCTTGTTTAAGAATTTATTTTCAAAGCGAATCGCCTTTCAATCACCTCCTGCTGGATATTTAAATCCGCATAGCAGTCTTGGTGAGTTAGATATGTATTTAATCACCGAAGGAAGGCATGAATCACTCTGGGAAGTATTGGGAGCTCATGTCAAAAGAGATGAAAACGGTGAATTGATAGGAACTGCTTTTAGCCTTTGGGCCCCTAATGCAAAACGAGTGAGTTTGATTTGTGATGCAAATTTCTGGGATAAAGAGATTAATCCGATGATTCCTCTTGGGTCTAACGGCCTGTGGGAAGTTTTCATTAAAGACGTTGGCCCAGGACTTAAATATAAATTTGCTATTCAAGGCAGAGATTCTCGTTGGGTAGATCACGCAGATCCATTAGCTAGGCAGAGCGAGCAACCGCCACACACTGCATCTATTGTTAATGAGAGCAATTATTGCTGGAGTGATGAGAAGTGGATGGATAGCCGTGGTTTATTTCAACCTTGGAAGAGTCCGGTATCTATCTATGAAGTTCACTTGGGTTCATGGCGAGCTGGACTTTCATATCGCCAACTCGCTCAAGAGCTTGGTCAATACTTGATTGAATATAAATTCACTCACGTTGAATTCATGCCAGTTAGTGAATATCCCTATGATCCTTCTTGGGGCTATCAAGTAACTTCATATTTTGCTCCAACTTCGCGCTTTGGAAGCCCTGATGATTTTAGATATCTAATTGATCACCTACATGGTCTTGGAATTGGAGTCATTTTAGATTGGGTACCTGCTCACTTTCCCAAAGATGAATGGGCACTAGCTCGCTTTGATGGCACTTGTCTCTATGAACATGAAGACCCTCGTTTAGGTGAGCACCCTGATTGGGGAACGCTGATCTTTAATTACTCAAGAAATGAAGTGCGCAATTTCCTAGTAGCTAGCGCTCTTTATTGGCTCGAGAGCTTTCATATTGATGGGCTTCGAGTCGATGCTGTGGCATCGATGCTCTATCTGGATTACTCACGCAAAGAGGGAGAATGGATTGCTAATGAATTTGGAGGACGTGAGAATCTAGCAGCAGTGAAATTTTTGCAAGAGGCAACTGCAACAGCCTATAAAAGATATCCAGGAATTATGATGATTGCGGAAGAATCAACGGCTTGGGCTGGAGTGACTAAACCAACTTCTGAGAACGGATTAGGTTTTGGATTTAAGTGGAATATGGGATGGATGCATGACAGCTTGCAATATCTCTCTCATGACCCGATTCATCGCCTCTATCACCACAATGAAATTACCTTTTCAATTCTCTATGCCTTTAGTGAAAACTTCTTACTTCCTCTCTCACATGATGAAGTTGTTCATGGCAAAGCAGCTCTAGTAAATAAATTCCCTGGAGATCGCTGGCAGAAAGTTGCCACTCTTCGCGCGCTCTATGGCTATATGTGGTCTCACCCTGGAAAGAAATTACTTTTTATGGGCTCTGAATTTGCCCAAAATGATGAGTGGAGCCATGACAAGTCACTTGATTGGTACTTGACTCAATATGGCGAACATAAGGGAGTTCAAGATTTAGTCAAAGATCTAAATGCTCTCTATAAAGAAAGCCCAGCTCTCTGGCAGAAAGATAGTTCAAGTGCTGGTTTTACCTGGTTAGTCGGAGATGATGGAGCAGGAAATACTCTGGCATATCTTCGCTCGGCTGATGATGGATCTCAAATAATCTCAATTACAAATTTCTCCCCAGTTCCCCACGAGCACTATCACCTTCCAATTCCTAAGTCAGGAGATTGGATTGAGGTGCTAAACACAGATGATGTTAAATATGGTGGATCTGGCGTAATAAATAATCAGATAAAAGTTGAGCAGATTCAACACAGAGGTTTTGATTATTCGGCAGTTATTCGCCTGGCTCCACTTGCAACTATCTGGCTAAAGCTTAATTAGCCTCGCTTTGGCTGACTTGCTGCTGTTACAAAGAAAGCTACAAGAATCAACATAATTCCAGGAATTGCCATCGCAATTGGCAGAGTTGCAGCCCCTGCAACAAGGGAGATTACTCCGCGGCAGATAAAAGTGAGCACCTGATTCATGGCGCCAAGTTCTGCCACTGCAACTCCACCTGGTTTATTGGAGCGGGCGCTGGCATAGCCGAAAAATAAAGGACCAACAAAGGAAATTCCAAAGCCAGTTAGTAAAAATCCTAGACAAAAGATGGTGTATCCAAGAACTAAGTTGCTCTCTTTTATCTGCATGCTAAGTGCCAGGCAGGTAAGAAATATTGTTCCGCCCATAACTACGAATGGTTGAACAAGCTCTTTATCGCTGCGATTACCTTTGATTCGACTATAAGTCAGGCGACCAATAATCATCGCTCCCATAAATAAGAAGTAAGGTGTAACTGCAACAGATTTACTCACGCCAAATTCTTGACGGGCCATAATTGTTGCCCAATCGCCGATCGAAACCTCAAGGAGCAAAGCACATAAAAAGCCCAGGCTGACAACCCAATCAATTTGAAACGAGGTAATCATCTTTTTAAAAGTTATAACCTCATCATCTTCAGTTACCTCATGGCCTTGCAATAGATATGCCTTAGATGCCTTTATGGAACGAAGAGTAAGCAAGTAAACCAGGGAGATTAAAGTCAGAATGTGCCAGTTCAATGAAACGAATGATGAAATTAAGAGTGCAATAAATGCTGTAGTTACAGCTCCCGCGCTCCAAAGGCCATGAAGCATAGGAATTATCTGTTTGCCGCTTTCATGCTGACGATGTAGAGCCTGGGCATTAATTGCGATGTGATAGGAAGCCCAAGCAAAACCACATAGGACATTAACTATTAAGTAAATCGGTGCGCTCTTTAGTTCAATCAAGATGCCAAGAGTTAAATATGTAAGTGTTGAGCTATAGATCAAAACTCTATAAACCCCTAGTCGATGAACGATGTGGCCCATAACCAATTGCGCAGATAAAGCACCAATTGAGCCTGTGCTCATCAAGAACCCAAAGTAGGAGGTGGAAACATCAAGATTTGCTTTGATATCTGGAAGCCTGGGAGCCAGACACATAATTCCAAGTCCAAATAGAAAGAAGAAGGCTTGCAGGTGGCGCAGTTCGCTACGTTCTAGAGGTTTATTCAAAACAAGGCGCTCGCTAACTCATTTCTAGAACGGATCAAATCAGGATCGGCAGGATCTACTAACTGGAAGAGCAATAATAGGTGCTCTTTGGCTCTCTTCTTCTCATCCCCACTGGAGTTTTTAACAAAATTTATTAGCCTTGCAAATGCGTTTTTCTGTAGCCCTTGTGCAATCTCAACATCGGCTGCCATTACCGCCTTCTCTATCGAAGTGGGATCACTATCGGCATCTTTGATAGTAAGAGATGGATTGAGGGCTGAGATACGAATCATTAACTCGCACTGTGCAAGTCCAATTTTGGCAACTGATTCATCAGGTTTTCTCATGAGCCAATTTCGATAAGCCATTGCAGCGCCTGAGTAATCACCCTTCTCTAAAGCACTTAGAGCGGCTGCCTCCTCTGGCTCTATTGGAATTTCTTTCACTTCTGGGACTTGCACATTTAAACCCTGCTCTTTGGCTAATTCAAATAGCTTAGTTATTACCATGACAATCTGTTCTCGTGGATAGACCCGATCAAAGAGTGCTACAGGTTGCTCATTTATGAATGCAATTGCAAATGGAACAGCAGTAATTTTAAGCGCTTGCACCAATTGCACTTGAGTATCGGCATTAATTGCTCCAAAAATCCAGCTATCGTTATCTTCTTTTGCAATACTTGCCATTAATTGTCTTAATTCAACCGTTGCCGCACTTCTTGGTGAGTAGGCCAGAAGTACAACTGGCTTTTCTTTAGAACGGCCAACATAATCAGCCATAAAGTTTTCAACAGTTGCCTCATCACTTGAAGTGGCGCCTACTTCAACTTTTGGTTTAGTTAACGAGCTCAAATCAAAAGCTCGACCAAAACCAGCAGGAGGCATGCTCATAGCGTTATTCTCTCAAAGAGTTGGAGCACCAGAATCCATTCTCTCTGGCAATACCTTTGAAATGTAGTCATTGGTAGCAAATTCAAGGCCTAAATCTCGCCCTGCCTTTTCCCCCAAATACCAACGATGTTCAAGTACTTCATGAAATAGCTGTGCATCCTCTACTCGCCCGCGCATTGCTGCAGGAACTGCATTTATGACCTTATAGAAAACTTCATCAAGCCAGCGTTTGGCAGCTTCCTCTTTCTTAGGCGTCTTATCAATCTCGCGGGATCTAAAGCGATCAAACGAGGCCAATATCCGTTTTGCTTGTAGCTCTTCGGTTTCAAGACCCATTAGTTCAATTAATCTTTGTGAGTGATAGTTAGGAGCCACTAGCTTTGGAATAAAGGTAACCGTTGATTTATCCCCTGCTAATTGAATATCAACTTCTTCAACTGCAAAACCAATATCTTGAAGCGATCGCATCGCTCTTTCAACCGCATGTCTGTCTCCAGCTGGCAAAATCTGCGGTTCACTTAAAGACTTCCATATCTTTCGATAGCGGGTAATTACCGATTCACTTGCCCTGATTGGATCCATGGCTGGAAATAAAACGCCAGCAATCTTTAAATCTTCAAGCTCTGCGGCAACATTAAATCTTGCAAGCTCTAAATCATGTTCTCGCTGCCCATCACTTAACTTCTTTTGAAACTCTCCAGTTTCAGCATCAACTAAATAAGCAGCAAAGCCCTCTGCGTCTCTTCGAAACAAAGTGTTTGAAAGAGAACAATCTCCCCACCAAAATCCTAGTAAGTGAAGACGGACTAATAAATATGCCAGAGCATTGGCCATATTTGTAATCTCATGTTGGGTTATCTGACCACTTAAAATAACGCGATAGGGAAGTGAGTAAGGTAAGAATCTAGTAACTATTGCGCAAGGCAGTTCTTCGCCGTTTTGACTATAGCGATTAGTAACAATTGCTACCTGAGCAACGGCTGGCGCTCCCCTAAGACTCAATTCACGCAAGGCTTCATATTCCCGCACAGCAAACTCTTCAACTGTTTCTTTTACTGCATATATTTCACTAGCAGGATCAGATGTTGAACGAACCAATCTGACAATATGACGAGAAATACCGCGTTGCGCTGCCAGAGTTTCATCTTCTGGCCACTGCTCCAATGGAATATGCCAGGGAAGGTTATATAGGGCTGAGATTTCCTCGCCAAGTCCCTTTATATGTAGTTGTTTATCTGTCGCTGCCACTGCTGCATTCTTTCAGGCTTTAGACTAGATGTATGGCGAAAATTAGAGGAGTTCTTAAAAAAGTCGGAACAAGACCATCTAAAGTTCAAGAAGTTCAAGATTTTGGAACGAAAGGTGCTCCACTTAACACGCAACACCCCTTCTATTTTGGCTTTCTTGCAGCCTCAGGTGCCTTAGTAGCCATAACCCTGCTTCGAGCACTTCAATCGGCAAGCCAAGTATTTGTCTTAATAATTATCTCCCTCTTTCTTGCCATGGGACTTAATCCCACAGTCGATGCCCTGCAATCAAGAAAACTAAAGAGATCATCAGCTGTAGCTGTTGTGGTTGTAGTCGCCTTGGCAATTATTGCCTTATTTGCCTTGATTGTAATTCCACCAGTTGCGACTCAAGCCAATGAATTAATCGAAAGCGCCCCACAGTTACTTGATTCACTGAGAAGTAATGCCACTTTAAATCAACTTAATGTTGATTATGGGTTTATCGATTCACTCGAGAAGAAATTCGAAGAGTGGATATCAGATGGAAAGATACTGACTGGCGCATTTGGAGGAGTTCTTGGCGTAGGTAGAACAGTTTTATCTGGAGCTTTTTCAGCTCTAACTGTCTTAGTTCTCACTCTCTACTTTCTTACCTCTCTGCCATCAGTGACCAAAATCTTTTATCGCCTAGCTCCAGCATCAAGAAGAGCACGAGTATCAAGCATTGGCGATGCAATAATCTCTCGAGTTGGAAGCTTTGTGGGAAGTCAGGTATTAATCGCTGGCCTTGCTGCTTTATTTGTTTTTGCACTAGCCCTTGGACTTGCTCTGCCCTATGCAGCAGCCCTATCCATGGTCATTTTATTTGTTGCTTTGATTCCTTTAATTGGTCACTTTCTGGGTGCAAGCATTGTTATTTTGGTCGCCCTTACCCAATCTCCCAGTAAGGCTCTTCTTGCTCTAATTCTTTATACCGCATATGTTCAGATTGAGAATTTCATTATTACGCCAAGAATTATGAAACGCTCACTTGCCATTCCAGGCTTAGTAACAATTGTTGCAGCTCTTCTTGGAACATCACTTCTTGGTTTAGTTGGCGGAATCCTTGCTGTTCCAATCGCTGCTGCGATATTGCTAATAATGGATGAAGTGGTCTTTCCAAAAACTGATAATTCTTGAATTAAATCTCAAGCGGTAGAGGCAAACGTTCAGGAGAAACAACTTTAACTATTTCACTTAAAACTCTATGAACAAAAGGCTCTCCGACCCAGAGATGCTTACCATCTTTGATGGCGATGAGTTCTGCTTGAGGAATTGGAGCAAATCGCTGCTTAGCCTGATCTGGCTTTAAGTAATCATCAAACTCTGGAATTAGCGCAGTTATACCTCTGCCATCTTGCCCCCAGAAAGCAAGGTCTTCATTGGTTGAAAATCTAAGCGGAGGTGAGAGAAGTATTAGGCCCATTACTCGCTTATCTCGCGCATACTTCAAAGCTAAATCACTTCCAAAAGACCATCCGCTAACCCATAGCTTCTTTATTCCAAGTTGAGCAAAAGCGTAATTAATTGCAGCAATTACATCTTCTCTCTCAGTAATTCCCTCCCCAAACTGACCTTCACTCAATCCTTGATCACTTTTGGTGCCACGAGTATTGAAGCGAATCACATTAATTCCTGCTAGGTGTGGAAGGCGATTTGCAGCTTTTTTATAGATGTGGCTATCCATCATCCCGCCGTGGGTTGGAAGAGGATGAAGGCAGAGCAGGCCAATTCCATCGTTATCTTGGATGGGTCTAGCTATTTCACCTATTAACGCAAGCCCATCGCTGGTGAAAAAGGTAATAGAGCTGCGCTCGGCGGGCAGAACTGTGCTGGGTCGTATCAACTCCGCCATGCCTGTAAGTTTATCCCTGAGTATGAAAACCTTCGAATCCTTAAATCCAGCAACCGGCGATGTAATTGGGGTATTTCACCAGACTTCTGCCAGGGAAGTTGATGACGTTGTTAACAAAGCAAATGTTGCAAGTGAACATTGGGCCTCTTTAAGTTTTAGAAAGCGCGGAATAATCCTTCGTGATTGGGCATCTTTATTAACCCGCGAGATTGAAAGTAGCGCAGATTTAATCCATCGCGAGACGGGAAAGCCTTTGAGTGATGCCCGCCTTGAAGTCAGCATTGCAATTGAACATATTGGCTGGGCAGCAAAATATGCGCCAAAAGTTCTAAGTGATCAATCACGCCCCTCAGGTTTATTGATGTTTAATATGGCAGCAAAAGTTCAGAGATCTCCTTTTGGTGTAATCGGAATTATTGGACCTTGGAACTATCCATTTTTTACTCCGGTTGGCTCTATTGCTTATGCCTTGGCTGCTGGAAATACCGTAGTTTTTAAGCCAAGTGAATTCACTCCAGCAGTTGGTGCATGGCTTGGAGAGAGTTGGAAACGTATCGCTCCATTTGCAGATATCTTCACAGTAATAACGGGTGGAGGTGATACTGGGGCCGCTCTGACTAAGTCTAAGGTGGGAAAAATATCATTTACAGGTTCAACTAAAACCGGAAAATTAGTTGCAGCAGCTTGCGCTCTTAATATGACTCCAGTGCTACTTGAATGTGGTGGAAAAGATGCAGTATTAATTGATCGCGATGCTGATTTGAAGAAAGCCGCTGAAGTAACGCTCTGGCACGCTATGGCTAATGCGGGTCAATCTTGTATTGCAGCAGAGCGAGTTTATGTTCACAGAGATGTTGCTGAGAGATTTTCTAATTTAATTGTGGAGCAGGCGACAAAAATCAAAGCAGGTTATGAAGATGGCGCCAACTATGGACCTGCCACTATGCCTTCTCAACTAAAGGTCATCAAAGCCCATATCGATGATGCTGAAAAACGCGGCGGACGCTTTCTCTTTGGCGATAAGTCTGCTGTAAAAGGCAATTTTGTTAGCCCTGTGATTTTGGCCGATGTTCCTGAGGATTCAAAAGCGATAATTGATGAGACTTTTGGCCCCACTTTAATCATCAATACAGTTAGAAATATGGATGAGGCGGTTGATCTAGCAAATGCTAGTAACTATGGCCTTGGCGCTGCTGTCTGGTCAAAGAAGAATGGCAAGAGAATCGCTTCACTACTTAAGTGTGGAATGGTTTCAATAAACTCAGCTTTTTCAAATACCGCAGTAAGTTCTCTTCCCTTTGGTGGCATTAAAGATAGCGGGTATGGAAGAACTCATGGCGCAGAGGGCCTTCTTGAATTTACCTATCCGAGAGCGATAATCAAGCCTAGATTTAGAATTCCAATTAATTTCACAACTTTTGATAGAAGCCAGAGAGCTGATCGAATAGTTATGTTGTTAACAAAGATTTTGCATAAACGTCGCAGACGTTAAAACCTAGGGGCGTTTCTACTTCTCTCGATTTTTGGTTTTCTATTATCTTTCTTACTCCAACAAGCGCTATGCCAATGCCGACGAGACTCCACATCATGTTCAATCCAAGCAACGATATGTGGGGTTGCCATAGGAATTAACTGATCACATCCGGGGCAGCGATATGGCTTATTGGAAGATGAGCCGGTGATTTTGCGGACCATATAGATGCCTTCGCTATGCTCTTCAATGCTTTGATGCGAGGGGGAATCACTCTCTTCATCATTTTTTGTCTTGCGACCACGCTGCTTTGGTCTATTTCTCCGAGGACTCACAGGGATATTCTCTCGCAATTAAGGCAAGATTACCTCCGTGAAATCAAAGCTTGTAAAGATATTGATCACCTGCCTTGCCGCAACTCTGCTTTCAACTGCAACTGGCCAAGCAGATCAGGTCAAAGTCGTTGCAAAGAAAACCGCTAAGCCCATCCCCTCTCCTGCAGCTAAATGGCCCCCTGAAGGATTTAGAGGCAAAGAAGGGGTCTATGCAAAAGTTCCCAGTAGTAAAGATGTAATCGGCTTACTCTCTGCAAAGAAGTCACTTCAACCACTAGTTAAAACTTGTGAAGAGTTTGCTTGCGGCGCAGTTTTTGTTGCCTCTGAAACCGGATGTAAGTGGTGGGAGGTTAATTCCGCCGTATTTAGCTTAAAAGCCTCAGATTTAAGTAAGGAAAAAATCGGAACACTAACCACCTATCACAAAAGCAGTAAAGAAAAGGCTCAAGCTACTATCTTTCTTATAAGTGGAGCCGAGGTAACTCCCGGAACTTCCATCGGATCAATCAAAGTAATTTGCCATAGGGATTCAACAAATAAACCAAAACCAGGCAATATCTACTCACCAATTGTTGCCCCCACTCCAACTGCTAGCCCAAGTAATTCGTAGGAGGTAGTAATGCTTGGTGGAATAAATAACACTTTGTTCTTCACATCATTTGCTGGCTTTGCAGTAATGGGCTTATTTATTATTTTGCTTAAATGGGCTTTTTCTCGTGGCTCATCTTTAGTTGAAAAACCTAAGAAGATTGGTGATGAAGACGAATATGGTTTATTAAAGGCTGTTGCCTCACCAGCTAACTTTGTAGAGGGTGAGATGTTGAGGTTGAAATTAGATGAACATGGAATTAAAGCAACTTTGACTCAAACCAAGAGTGGTCCAAAAATACTAGTTTTTGAAAAAGAGATAAGCGTTGCTCAGGCAATATTAAGAAGCTAGCGATTCTTTCCTGGAACCCAGAGTTGATCACCACTCTCTCTATTTTCATAGCGAGCAAGTACGAAGAGCAAATCTGATAAACGATTCAAATACTTTGCTGTTAATTTATTTACACCCTCTCCAAATGAATGGATTGCCTGCCAGGTTCTGCGTTCAGCGCGCCTGACAACAGTTCTTGCAACATGCAGGTGAGCTGATGCTGGAGTTCCTGAAGGAAGAACAAAGGACTTCAAAGGAGCAAGGCTTGCGTTGTAATGATCAATCTGGGCTTCAATGTAATCAACCTGAGATTGCAAAACTCGCAGCGGTTCATGCTCTGGGTTATCTACTACTGGGGTGCAGAGATCTGCTCCTACATCAAATAAATCATTCTGAATCCGTACTAATAATTTTGAGATCTCTTTATCTAAATTGGCGCTAGCTAGCACTACTCCGATATAGGAATTTGCCTCATCAACGGTGGCATATGCCTCAAGACGTGGGTCATTTTTAGAGGTTCGACTCATATCCCCAAGTGATGTCGTGCCATCATCGCCAGTTTTTGTATAAATACGAGTCAGATTTACCATGGGCTCACCCTAATAGAGTCGTTACGATGTAGCCACTTAGGTAGGCAAATACTTGGAATTGGGAAGGAATTAAGAGGAGTTTATGGCCAAGCTCTATCCCATAGCCGGGCAGATAAACCCCGATCGCTTCCGCGTAGTTGGTGGCGCTCGCCTAGCTGGCGATGTTTATATCTCTGGTGCTAAGAACTCAGTCTTAAAATTAATGGCAGTCTCACTACTTGCTCCAGGAAGTTCAACAATTAAAAATGTTCCAGACATTGCAGATGTCTCCATGATGGCAGAGCTACTAGAGACGCTAGGTTGCAAAATATCTAGAGACTTTGAATCAAAGAGCATCACAATTGATGTGCCAGAAACACCAGGTCATCGCGCTGAGTATGAATCGGTTAGAAAACTTCGCGCATCAATAAATGTTTTAGGTCCCCTGGTTGCAAGACTTGGCAAAGCAGAAGTTGCTCTTCCTGGCGGTGATGCCATTGGTTCAAGAGGACTTGATTTTCACACCAAAGGCCTTGTCGCACTTGGAGCTGAAGCTCACAACGAACATGGTTACATCATTGCAAGTGCTGCTAAAGGATTGACTGGAACGCAGATTGAACTTGAATTTCCTAGTGTTGGCGCTACTGAAAACATTATGAGCGCAGCAGTTCTAGCATCAGGAGTAACTACACTTGAAAATGCTGCAAGAGAGCCAGATATTGTTGATATTGGAAACTTCTTAATTGCCATGGGGGCAGATATACAGGGACTTGGCACCTCAACAATCACTATTACTGGGGTTAAATCACTTAAAGGCGCGACTCACACTGCAATTTCAGATCGAATTGTCACTGGAACTTGGGCATTTGCAGCGTGTATGACATTAGGTGATGTCAGCATTCATGGCGCAAGGTCTGAACATTTAGAGCTACCTTTAGAAAAACTAGTTTCAGCAGGGGCGGTAATCACCAGTATTTCCGATGGAATAAGAGTGAAAATGGATAGAAGGCCAACAGCTATCGATGTAGCAACCCTGCCCTATCCTGGATTTCCAACTGATCTTCAGCCCTTTGTCATCACCTTGAATGCAATTGCCGAAGGTGATTCACTAGTAACAGAAAATGTCTTTGAAGGACGTTTCATGTTTGTCAACGAACTTTTGCGCCTTGGAGCAAAGATTAGAGTTGATGGTCATCATGCATCAATTACGGGAATTAAAGAGCTATCTTCAGCCCCTGTTGTTGCTTCAGATATTAGAGCTGGAGCGGGTCTTGTTCTTGCAGGTTTGGTTAGCGATGGCATTACCTTCATTGAAGGTGGCCATCACATAGATCGTGGCTATCCAGATTTTGCCCAGCAACTACAAGGACTTGGAGCAGATGTAACTAGAGTTGATTAAGGACTCTATCCAACGCTCACTTTTGTAATAAAGCCTGACTCAATAGTTACCGTCACTCTATTGGTTCGATAATCTTGAGTAATCGGAAATCCTTCACCATCTTTCTCACCGATTCGATAAAGCCAAGAGTTAGCAGCCGCGCAAACCTCTGCCTCAAGCTCGCTCATAGAGATCAGCTGCTTAGCTCTAGCTTCAGAGATCATCTCTTCTTTTTTTAGAGCAGCTGGACAAGTTCCAGCGCTGCTTCCAACTTCTAGATACTCGCCCCTGGTTTCAGTTCTGCCAATTGCAATCACAACTGAGGACCTTGCCTTTGCAGTTGCTGTGATTGAGTAGATACCAGCTTCGCCGCCTTGAGAAATCCTTGAGAGAAAGAAGTAATTCTTCTTGCCATATGGTTCATAAAAAGGTGATCGCTCATTAATCTTCATCACAATTTTCTTTCCCGATGGCGTAGTTATAGTGACACCTGGAAGTTGGGAGCTCTTTAACTTGTTAGTTGGGGCCGCATCAATAATCAAGTACTCAACGTTTAAATCATCGCCTTCTCTTAGGGCAAAACGAACGCTTCGCTGATCTTTAGCCTTAGAAAAGTCTGCATAAACAGCAAATGAGATTGTGCCATCAAGCAAAATTGGGCTCTTAGAGACAGTGTTATGTGAAGCTTTTAGATTGACTGGGTAATGCGCAAGTGCCGGCCCAGCGCTAAGTATGAGCGCAAGAGCAATAAAAAGAGAGCTACTGCGTCGCACTCTCGCCTAAGACCGAGATACGATTATTGGCAACTGAGATAAAGCCGCCACTTACTTCAAACTCTTGCACGCTGCCATCAACGCCTTCAATGCTGACCTTGCCATCTACTAAAACTCCAAGAAGTGGTGCGTGATCTACCAATATTCCTAGATCACCTTCTAGCGTTCTCGCAGAGAGGGAGATCGCTTTGCCAGAGAAGACTCGCTTCTCTGGCGTTACGAACTCAACGGTTAGCGTTTTATCAGACATCTTTTACTTCTTTGCCAACTCTGCAGCTTTACGTTCGACATCCTCTAGACCGCCGCACATAAAGAAGGCCTGCTCTGGAATATGGTCATAATCTCCATTAGCTAGCGCATCAAATGCCGCAATTGTTTCGGTAAGTGGAAC
>Ga0255185_1000072_pt1 | contig 19356 bp, 13 predicted proteins | sample Miss_Cont_RepB_0_FD_183616 | JGI IMG/M metagenome (GOLD analysis project Ga0255185, IMG submission 183616) | Freshwater microbial communities from Mississippi River, Louisiana, United States - Miss_Cont_RepB_0h | ecosystem: Environmental > Aquatic > Freshwater > River | place: USA: Louisiana... | reverse complement strand
TCTTTTCAACGAGCTCCCAATACTCAGCACTTAAATTCTTCATTAGTTTTTGGGCACCGCCACTATTGTTTTGGTTTTTCTTTACTGTTTCTTTAGATATTCCTACAACGTTACACATTGCCTCTAAAACTTCCTCTCCCTTGCTTACTATATATTCATACCCAATGTAAGATGTCGTGTCTGAGAAATACCACTTATCATCGTCTAAGAACTTACTAAAGTCTAGATACTTTGTAAATATAAAGTCAGCATCATGAAAGAAGTAGCAAGAACTATCTGGATTTTCTTTAAAGTGCTTCTTAAGTATGTGTGCCTGAATAGCTGGCAAATACTTGCATTCACCTAAAGTATCTTCATAAAAGAAAAAGTTCACACTAGTAAAGTGATTTTTTAACTTATTCCAAGATTCAGGAATATCCCCCTGATAGCCAGCAACTACATTGATCTGCTCTGGGCTATACCCATTAATCATGAAGTTCATTATTTGCACCTCAACTTGCCATGCATAATAATCTATCGCTGGTTGTGCTGATAGAAATTTAATTTTATTCATTAACAATTTTTAATATTTCCAGTCCAAAGCGCACCATCCCACTCGTAAGCTACAGAGCTTGTGTATGCCTTGTAGTAGTTAGCTGGAGCAGGAGTAGTAAACGCTGCGTCTATGCATATTCCACTAATGGGATCTCCAATTGGTCCATCTGTATAAAACGTAACAACAGGCGAACTACAAACAACACTCTCTATGCCATAGTTACATAAAACAGAATAAATAGGTTTAACTGTAGTTGTGGTTGTGGTTGATGTCGTTGTTGTTGTTGTTGTAGTCGTTGATGTTGTTGTCGTTGTAGTGCCTATGCAGCTAGAACAGTTAGCAAAAATAAATAAAATATTAGCATCTTGTACGCCTGGTAGTGATGTTGTTATTATCTCATAACAATTGCCATCATCTCCCTTTACTATATCCCCTGCAACTACTGGATACAAGCTTTGGTAAGCAAGCAAGTATGTTGGTCCAGGAGATGTACATAATTCAGCATCATAGTAATATGTTGGTATTGTAGTAGTAGTTGTTGTTGTGGTTACTATACTACAAGGGCTTATGTGTAACACCTGCCCCGTATTAGCTATATGAATAGCATAAGTGTTTACCCCATCATTGGCTATATACCATAAAAATCCACCATTAAATAAAGTAGTACATAGTGGGTCAGTATATACTATGTCACCCACTAGTGGCATTGTATATGCACCGAAATGATAGTATGAAATAAATATACCTGCTGAATTACATGCCGTATATGCGTCATTTGCAGGATTTAATGGGCTTATGTTAAAAGCTGTTATTGGAGGAAGTGTAGTAGTTGTAGTACTTGTTGTCGTGGTAGTAGTGCCAGTACACGTTGTACAATCTGCGTATATAACTACGGGGTTCTCAATATAAAAGTATGGAAATCCTCCTGGCGATACAGATGTTATTTCCCAACAATTTCCGTCAGCAGTTTTAACAATGTTTGTTGGTACAATAACTGCTGATGTAACATCTATCAATATAGCGGTTGTAACTCCATCTATACATGATACAGCCTCATAATAGTTACCAACAACAGGTATAGTTGTGGTGCTAGTAGTACTTGTTGTGGTAGTACTTCCTGCACAAATTGATGTCTCAACAACGTATCCGTTTCTATCTATTTTTACAACATAATCAGACTTATCAATAAAGTACCAGAAGTTTCCTCCGTCAAAATACTCTTCAGCCAGTTGATCTTTGTATACCCTATTTCTTAAGTCTGGAACAGAATACTCTCCGTCAAAATACAGTATTGAAAATGTAGGTGTTATGCTACAGCAATCACTAGCCGTTTCTTTATACTGTTCAACATCTACAGAAAATGGTGTAAGTAGCTCTCCCTTAGATACAAATACATTAATGTCGTATATAGGGCTTGTACCAAAACAATTGGTTGCAGTTACAGAAAAAGAGAAATCTTTTAATTCTTGAGCTGTTCCAGACAAAACACCTGAATCAGAAAAACTCATTCCATTAATCAATGTATATTCACTACACTGACCAGAAGATGTTGCGGTTCCATCTCCAGATATTAATACTGGTGCAATAGATGCACATACCACACTTTCTACAGAAGGGCTAACTGAAATATATCTACTATCGCCATTACAGTCAGTATAACTAAACACACTGGATTTTGAACCTCCTGTTAAAACATAATTGTAACAACTGCCAATTAAGTTAAAACTAGTTGGAGAACCTATTGACGATAAAGGTATACTTATTTCTTCTCCTACAGTTATAAATATATCACCCTGCGTAATCATTGGTGGTGCAGTTTCAGGACAATTACATGCACCAACTGACTCTACAACTCCATCATTATTTACTAAAACATAGTATTTATTAACTGGACTTGGTACGGCACAAGATGATATGTCAACCATATGATACGCATTATTTCCATCATATGTAGACGCTCCTAGTGGATCAAGATATATATTGTCTCCAAACTGTGGAGTTAAGTTAAACCCATCATGGTAGTAATTAGATGTAGGACATTGTGTGCAAACATTTGAGAGATCTCCATCGGTTATATCAATATAAAATGGAGTTAGATACGGATTAACTTTATTTATAATCCATGTGGATGTTGCAATTGGAGAAGACACGATTATCTCTCCATAACCTAAGTCTGTGTTTTTCTTAAATCTTAACGCACCGTTTCCATTATTTACTAGGCCATTATAAGGAAACGATAACTTTATATCGTCTGGATTAACTCCAGCACTTATTAAGGCATTATAGTTTGCCAATGTATTTAATCCCACATAACCAGAATCAGAAACTATACCCCCGTTCCACTTTATTTGAAATCTAGTTGGAGTATCTAATGAATTGTAATTTATTCCAGCAACTCCTAAATATGAACCTAAAGTCCAATCAATTACTCTCTCATCTGTTACACCTATATATGATATATTAGTACTTCCTTCTGCCGTATCGTTATAATCCCAGAACAAGTATAAGTATGGATAATCGTTAGGGTTTACAAAAACAAAAGTACCAACAAATTCTCCACCTGAATATATTACAGGTATCTCTGTAGATATGTTTACCAAAGTATCTTTATCTCTAGCATCATATATTTTATCTGACACATGATAGTACAACTTGTTGTTTAAGGTTGGAGCTAAGTCTTGATATGTGCCTGTTGAGTCACCTGCCTTTACTGTTACTGTAGCACCATCATACGGCATATAATCTACACCACCAACGCCAGTAAGTTGATCAAACAATGCTATATTATTATTACTAACAACAACATTGTTTATCTCGTAAGTGCTACTTCCAGTGTACTCAAAAGATTGTTTGGTCATCATATCTTATCCGTTTATTAGTGGTATTAATTGAATTGGAGCACTTACTCCTCCTTGAGTTAATATAAAGTCTTTTGTTAAGTTGTTACAATATGTTACTCTAAATATAACGCTTCTAGGTGAGTTTGATGGATTAGAGGAATAAGCTGCATATATAAATTGAGAGTATGAACCGCTTATTGTTTGACAATTTACCCAGTTAGTTCCAAATCCATTATCTTGTATAGAAATAGACCAACTAGTCATGCTATTTATTGAAAACATAAACACGGCTCCAACCGATACGCTTGAATTTACACTCTTAATAGTTGGAACTAAATTAAGATCACATGATTCTTTTAATCTAGATGAAACACTAAGAACATATGTTCCATTGTAAGGATCAAAACCACCAAACTTATAGTTAGTAGGATTATATTTCATAGTGTCAATCCAAAATGAACCCATCCCTTGATTAGATATAGGAATAACTTCAGTTCCTACTAACTTTAAAACAGAACCTCTTTTTTCATCAGCAAAGTAACAAACATCCCCCCATGTAGCAAAACTCTCAGGATTATCGCTTATTCCATACTCTCCTGGATACGCTACCTGATTTCCAAGAACCTCTGGTATAGATGCTATCTGACTTCCTCCAACAGCATCATACAATAAGTTTTTACCATACAGAACTGATGTAACTTTATCTTGATGTAACGTTAATAAATCAGTATCTCTAGCCTTTAACTTTTGTACGCTACCATATCTTTTATCTAAATTTTTAAAGTTTGCTAGCGATAAATTAAATTCGTTTAATCTATTTAGAGAAGTAGTAGCCTGAAAAACACCACTATATGTTAATGATGCAAACTTGTGTTCTTCTTCGTAGTCCTCAATTAAAGTTGTAGTTCTTATACTATACTCCATTGTGGGCTGATTGAATCCATCTTTTATTCTATAGGTTTCTAATCCAGATGAATAAGTGAACGCATTGAAATCTCCATTAGGGTACTCAGGATAGTTTAATTGAATCTTAGCTGGATTTGTTACAGATGTTTGGTCTTGCTCGTATGTTGTGTATGCAACACTTCCAGGGAAAGATGGAGCTGTTGATATAGCTGGGAATATATCTATAGAGTATCTATCGTTTATACCTGTAACAGAATATGCGGTAGTTGACGATACACCATTTGTATTAAGATATATAACATCGCCAATACTAAAGTAATGAGCCCACTCCTTACTAGTTTGTTTTAATCTAGTAGATAAAAGAGGACCTGGTTGTCTAACATCAAAATACCATCTAGATATGTGTTTACCATTCTTAATAGGATAAGTTCTAGATAGTTCATGGAATATATCTACGTCAGTTTCTAGTGGTACAGTTTCACAAATTATTGATTTAGATGGGGTAACTTGACTTATTGTAAATTTAACCTCAAATATATTTTGTTTACAACCATTTTTATTTCCATAACCCATCATAAACATTGAAACTCTTTGAGAGTTAGGATCATAAACTATTTGATTTGTTTGATTTCCATTATTTGGATATATCTGGTTTAATGGCCCTGTTGTTTCTCGAAACCAAATTGGTTTTGCTCCTTGATTATTGCTATTGTTATTAGCTCCTTTAGATATAAATGATGTCCAAGCACCTGACTCAACAAACCATTCCTCTATATTTTCATATTGTTGTGGAGATGTAAATGTTTGTGGACTCGCATATGCCAGACTATTATATCTGTCATTTAATACTTGAATTGTAATAGACGCTCCAGCATATACTGGACCAGAAAATGAACCAGATAAAACAGCCATACCACCATTTAATCCTTCAGTGTATCCATAAACACTAGAATTAGTTATTGATGATGAGTTAAAATAATTAGATCCCATTCCAAGAGACACAGTTGTGCTTGAATTTAGTGGTTTCATAGTTCTACCACCTATTTTCCATTTATCTCCTACTACAAAATTATTGCTATTAAATTGTATAAAAAATGCAGAATAATCAGCAGTATTATTTATAGTTAAATTTCCAAAAGGTCCTTGACCATAACCGTTTCCATAAAAATTAACTGTAGATGCATATGTAGGTGTTAATATTCTATAAACTTGACCAACAACTATAGGTATATCATTTGCTTCTATCCAGTTAGAAACACCAAATAAATCAACTGTATAATTAAATTTATTACCTGGCTTTATTTCTATTGTATATCTTAAATCTTTACTATAAAAATATCTTTTACTTATCTGAGAACTTGGAATTGGGTTATTTATTCCTGGCGATGTATTACCAGTAAATGATGATGTTATAGTAGTTGAAAGTGCTGTTGCATCAGAAGATATTGAGCCATAAAAAACAGGCTTTGATGTGTATCCATATGATGCATTAAAATTTGATGAATTTACTAAAGCAGGAACTGAATTTCTTTCACTTCCTGTATTACAATTAAGCTGATTTGTTGCTTGAGTATTAGAAGAAAATACCTGAGTTCCATTTACTGGCAAAATATTTGTTTCATTAGCCTCAATTTTTATTTTAAAATATAATCCTTCTGGGGCATTTGTTATATTATTAAATCCCGCTTGTTTCATCTCAACTTCCAATATTTTATATTGTTTATTTGAGTATGTAGGCGTGGTAGGTGCTCCCTTTTTTATAATTATATAATCACCAACACCAAATTTATCTCTATCTGATTCATTAATTAAAAAATATCTAAAAAGTCCTTGGTTAACATATAATCTAGGAAATATATTGTAATAATCTTTTTTGCTTTGTTTTAAAACTAGTCTGTAATTTGTGGCCCAACAAGGAGGAGCATGTTTTATTTCAACATGTAAACTGTTCGCATAGTTAGATTGTGTAGGAGGTATGTATACAGCATTGCTTAAACTATTTCCTGAATTACTAAGAGGTGGTGTTAGAACTGTAGTCATTCTACCATACTCATCAGTATAAACAATACCTATCTCGTAATCTCTATCACTTCTAAATGATCTAAGTGGGGCTGTACCTGTAACAGGTACTGAATAGTAGTTTACCGTAAAATCAATTTTTATATCTACATCATTACAGTCTGATATATTCCTAAATTGTAAATAATTACCATATATCAATCTATTTCCAATTACATCTTGTGCTAAAGCCTTTAGCGGCACATTATCAAACAATCTTGTAACTTGATCGCTTGGTAGAGTTGAATATATCTTATTGTTTCTAAATGTAAATGAGTATGTAGTGTTATCAGCTATGCTTAATTCATCTTTATTAAAAGACTCAATAATCATTACGTTTAAGCTTCTTGTATCTCTTACAACTAGTTGTATTTCTTTTACAAACTCATTCCCAGTTTCAAAATATATGTCAACTCTATTTATGTTGTTCACCATACCAAGATTATCTCCAGTCTCGTAATCTATTCCAAAATTACCAGCTCTAAACCCAACGGCTGAGAATGGTGCTAACGAGCTATACTCATTGTCAACATATTTATATCTATAAGAAAAGTATACAAACTTTTCTTTTAAATTAGTTGAATCAGGATTATTATCTTGAGACATGCTAATGTATGGAGCGTTCAATGGTGGAGCCATTATAACGCTAATATCGTCAGCTATTGATGGATCATCAGCTGTATATCCCTTGCATCTATTTATATTGATTCGTCTAGGAGGATTATAGTTATCTGTCCAAAATAAATAGTCATTGTTATCTTGACCCTCTATATAGTTTATCCCTGTTACAATATAATCGGGGCTAAAATTAAGAGGGCTTCCTGGATTTGGTTTAGAGCATTGCAATACTCTTATTGTCTGTTGACTTAATACATTATGCTCAAATATTGCATCAAATTCATCGCAAGTAACAAGCCAATAAATTAGATTTTTAGGCTCATAAGCTATTGCACCAATAACAATTGGATTTGTAATAGTAGCTGATGTAACCAGTGCAGATATCGGTGTTCCATTAGGAAATTGAGCAGTTACACCACTCAAAGAATTACCATATGCATTTTGTATGGCACCTACATCTCCTGCCGCATAACTATTTACAGTTATATTTTTAGCATATCTATAGTAACCATTTGGCAATAACCTCTCATCGAGGTCTTGATTCATTACTCCCTTTTGAAATGTTCTACTAATTTCAGCCATAACTATTTAATCCATTTGTCTCTACCCCTTAAGCTCATCAAGAGTCTAGACGGATGCATGTTACTTAATCTTATTTTTGCGTTTCTTAGATTTGCAGACTTCTCGTCTCTAGCTCTTCTTATGGCGTATTCCTGAACACCAGTCTTATTGTTAAGTATAGCCCACTTTAGGTATGAATATATATACTCCTCGGCTAACTTATTTATGCTTATTCTAGAATCATCACCGTTTTCCATTCCGTCTGATATGTATTCTAAAACAATTTTACCATATTCAACTCCACTAGTAAAATCAATTACGCCAGCAGCTTTGTTGATTGTGAAACGAGGATTTTGGTTTGCGTCTTCGGTGTTTAAACCAAAACGACTGCCCACGTTATATCCAAAATACCAATCCCCTTCGTATGCCCATCCATAGTATCCGTTGTATGGGCCAGCTCCTGTGTATAATTGTTTGTCTTGTCTTAAGATATCTAACTTAGATGTGCCAGTTACAACTTCACCATTGGAGTCAAATATTATGTCTAGGTTATTGTCTTGTAAGTATGCGTTAGCAGTTATTGCAGTACGACTTTCTACCAAAGGAATTAATACATTACCCTTTAACAATGATATTCTAACATAGTTTATATAGTCTGGAGGAAGAACCATTTTGAGTTCTTCTCCAAGTTCTAACTCCATGACTTTTATATTTCTTAATGCGTCATAGTTTATTTCTTGTATCGCTCTTTTAGCGTGGAACCTGACTGTATATATTTCAACGTTGTTTACCAACTTATCATTACCAACATACATTAACATAAAGTTGTTAATTATGTCCTTTAAAGTAACATACTGATAACTACCCCAGTTAGCGTCTTGAGGAACCGTACCATTATTGGTGTAATATTGATAATTAGTTATGTATGACATTTCTTACTGTGTTTGCTGTACTGTTTGTAATTCCTCTGCTTTAGCATCCTGTACAACCTCAGACTCTCTAATAGAAAGACCTGAATATTGTAATATCTTAGTCACCAAGTTAGGTAACTCATCATATGGCAACTCAAAGTCTTGAAACTGAGCGTTTGTTGAGTCAAATATTGGCTCTCCACCAGCAATTGTTGTGTAAGTCCAGTTTGGATCATATGGTTGTCTAACGTATCTAATCTGTAAATTGGTGGCCGTAGGCGCACTAACTATATTCATTAATGAGTTAGGATATACGGTTAAAACTCCTGGAGTATATGTAGTTGGACCAACAGAAACATCTGAAGTCAAAATATATGCTGGATAATCAGCTGTAGGAGCGGTCAAATTAGAATTTATAAGATTAAGTATCTTACTATGATCTACCCTATTTACTTCAACACTATTGTTGTATACTACTTTCTCAATATAATAACAATTAATTGGAACTTTAACGTTTGCTCCAAGCGCATTATACTGAAGCGTATCATACTCAGAAAGCCTATCTATTACCTCTGAAATTCTTTGTGCTATATTTGAGTAACCTTCTCCGTGATAACGAGCATTCTGTTTGACTATAGCGTTGCTATAATCATACATATACTTTTGAAATATATCTAATTGTGCCTGTCTAGCGTAAGCATTGAACTCCATAGGGGTTATATATCCCCTATTATCCTTGTTCAATATAAACATAACGCTATTACGAACCTCGTTAATCATAGGAATGCTTTTTACAAAGATAAATAAAAAAAGGCACTTTGTGAGAGTGCCTTTCTTAATGAATTAATTACTATTATGCAATAGCAATGTTAGATACTGCCACTGGAGGAGCAACTGTATAAGCTACATTTGTCCAAGGTGTTTCTAAAGCAGCAATAACTTGATTCTGAACGAAATCTCTGAAATCGTCATTTGCTACAGAACCATGTGTAATGGTAACAACATCAGTGTTAGCATCAGATGCTTTGTAAGCAATAGTAGTAGTTGTAGCAGTTGCTTGCTCAATCAAAATAATTCCAGTACATGAAAGTAATTGATATGTACTACCAGAAATAGGGAATTTTAAAAACTTTTCCATTGTTAAAAAATTTAATGGGTGAATAATGCTACAAATATACTAATTTTCAGAAAATTTATTTTCTAAAAACTTGTATAAATCTAATCCCTCATCTGATTGTAAATAAGCAGACAATAAATACACTGGATCTTCACCATAAGGAACGGTAAGTAGTTTCTTTTTATTATCCTTAAGATTAAAATAAATCTCCTTCTTATTATTTCTAAATGCTAAATACCCATCAGATAATGCTCTAGCCGCAAAACTTGTTACTTTAATACTTGGATCATTTACAGCTCCCATAAAGTCTTGAGGATATCTTTTAGCATAAATCATCATGTCTCTTCTAACTTCTGATGTTTTCATACTATCAATAGATCCACCTAATAATAATCTTGCAATTGGCTCTAACTCATCAAATGCCATTTCTCTAGCAATCAACTGAGCATCAAGCTCATCATACATTTTCTTTATGTCTATTTGAGCGTCTTTTTCTTTATCAAACTCATAGAACTCAGTTCCATTACTAGGATGATAATATAAGAACTCCTGAAGCACTGGATTATTTTTGGGAACTTTTAATATTCCATCTTCAAATACAATTGGTTCTATTATTACATTATCTCCTTGTTCATCTTGAAATGGAGAGTTTGAATTTCTAGCATAACGAAGAGGTCTATTGGAATTAGTTTCTTCATCATAGTGTAATAGCCTTTTTCTAGGCGTATCTCTTGATGCTAAAAAATAAGTTAGTGGGGTTTTTGTTGACCTTAAGATATAGACTCTATCTTTTGGTTCTAGTACAGATTTTCTTGTTGTTTTCATTTGATATAATTTAATTTATTAATAATAAAAAGGGAGAGGCACTAGGCCCCTCCCGATTTTTTCGATTATCCCTTGAAGATAACGAAGTTGTTAGCACCTAGTGTACAAAGAGCTCTCTCTGACAAGAAGTTTACTTGCATTGCATCGAGGTCGCTAGTTGCAGCACCACCTGCGGAACCAGTCATCCAAGTTTTGTATCTACGATCTTCAGCCTCAGAAGCTCGGTAACGAACGTGTAAGAATGGTCTTCTAGCGTTTTTACCAAGAACTTGGTCGTAAACAGTCATTGTTCCAGCAGGAACCAATACTCCGTTTACTACACCACCAACTAGACCTCCACGAAGAGTTGCATCGTTAAGGTATTTCCAGTCAGTTTTGTAGAACTCGTATCCTCTCTTGAATCCAGAGAAACCAAGGTTCAATGCCATCTCCTCGCTATTATCAAATAGGCCGTAAGAAGTACCACCAGCTCCGTAAGAGTTCTGAGCAGCTAACATATCATCGATATCGAAAGAGAACTGACGATTCAAGAACAATACGTTTTCTGCGATAGCACCTTGCTTGTCAAGTCTTTGAATAATAGTGTCAAAGTCAGCCAATGAAGATGGGTTACCACCAGACCAAACATTTCCTCTAGTTTCAATTGTATCAAACATACCTTGAGTACCAGCGGCACCAGTAGTGGCAGGAGATACGATAGGAGTAGGAATTAATCCAGTCCATGCAGCAGCACCAGAACCAGCTTCAGCAGGAACACCTTCAACCATCATCATTTCAAGATAATCCTCAAAACGTAGACGTGTTTCGTGCTCAGACTTCATAAACCAGTAGTAACCAGTTGCTCCATTTTCAGTTGTAACTTCAACCCAACCAACTTGAGCCATGTCAGAACCAGATACAAAATAAGTATCTTTAATGATAACTGGCTTACACTCAAAGTAATCATCCTCAGCTTCTAAAGAACCAACCATTCCGTTGCTTCCTTTAGCAAATTCAGATCCGTATACGAATGCAGTGATATCATCGTTACCAGTACTTACAATAGTACCACCACCTGCTGCATAATACGCAACATCAAATGTTAAACCAGATACCGCAGTAATAATTGCTTTATCAGATGCAGATGAAACATTAGATGACAAGAAAACTGTTTGATTAACTCTAAAGTTACAAGCAGAAATACCAGGGTCTGCAACAGTAAGTGTAGCAGTGTCGTTACCAGGATTATACGCAATAGAACAAGCAATATATTTAGTATGCAAACGACCTTGTTCTGCCCATTTAATTAAGTCAGAGTTAGAAGGAAGTTCAGCACCAACCATACGCAAGAAAGATGCGATTGATCTGTTTCCATAACGCTCAAATTCTTGCTCATAAGTATCAGGAAGATACTGATTCAAGAAATCAAAGTTTGTAATATAGTTTGTAGGCAATGTTGCCTTAACCGAGCTAGGTGTAATTAATGCACCTGGGCTTACGGGTTGTAATGTACCAGCCATTTTTAAAAATTTAAAAGTTTAACGTTTTTTAATTACTAATCTACTTCCTCTGTCTGGATCAATTACTCTAATCTTTGTGCCCTCACTTGGGGTTACTTGTGTAGCCTGTCGAGTCATGTCAATATTTTTAGACTCTTTAGCCACATTTCCAACCGCGTCTGACATACCTTTTTCATAGAAAAATTTAGCAAACTTGTCAGGGTTTTTAGCTATAGCAATTGAACGATGGAAGGATTCAGCATCTGCAAGGTAACCATTGTCATCAAGAAATTGTGAAACAAAGTTTCTCAAATCGTTTTGTTCTTGCAATAAAGCTTTTGGATCTCCAGGTTTATAAACCAACTTCTTGTTTTCATCTAAATTAAATTTGAAACCTTCAAAATTATTAGAGAAAAGTTCTTGAGTTTTTTTAGAGAAGTACTCAGCTTTCTTTCTGCCGTCTTCTTCCGCAGACTTTGAGGACTCTTTATATCTCTTATAAGCATCATACTCTTCTTTATCTTCCTGTTGAACAAACGATTCCCTTGACTCAAGTGGAACTTTGTACTGCTCTTTTAGGTCGTTAAAGTATTTCTTAGCTTTTGAGAGCTCTTTTTTCTTTGCTAATTTTTTCTTTTTGATTTCTTTTTCATCATCAAAATCTTCATCGTAACTAAACTTTTCAGATACATCAAACCGAATATCTTCTGGTTCTAATTCTGGGTTCTGTTCTCGATGATATTCAAAAAGCAAAGACTCCTCGTCCATTTCATCGTAGTTCTTATTCAATTGAATAAAATCTTCGATTCCACGTCCTGTTTCTTTTTTATACTTTAGAAACGCAGAGACATCTTCGGGTAATTCCTCATTCTGTTGTCTCTGCTCAAATAACTCATCTAAGTTATTTATGTCTCTATTGTACCTTTTACCAATATATGAAAGAACTTTATTATCATCAATATCGTCAACAATTGTTGGCGAATTATCTTCAGTAATAATTGTTTCTACAGTGTCGGGAACAGATGTTGTATCTACTGTATCCGATGTTTCACTAGTAGCGTTTGTAGATTCTTCATGTTGTTTTAGTAGTTGTTCTTCTACTTCAGCAACTGATTTTTCTTCGGCATCTACAAGCCTTACTTTAATTTCTCCTTCCATTTTTATTTAATTTAATTTTTACAAAGTTAATAAATATTATATTACTCGTTTTCGTAAAACATTGCTTGAGAGTCTTCTGTATTCCATTTCTCATATCCTTCTGAATTAAAGTATTCAGTATTTACCATATAATCTGGTTTTTCAGGGAATGGTTTAGTAACAAAAGAGGGCTCTGACCATTTTATTCTATTGTTTGGTTGTAAGGCTATCTGTCCATTATCAAGTAATATAATGTGATGACTCTTATGCTCTAATGGATCTTCTGCTAGAGATAAATCAGTATTCAAGTCATTTGATCCCCAATTTATTGTTGCATAATAACTTCCTTCGTACCATTTTCTATCTTTCATATACACCTCAACTTTAGTATCATAAACATAAGACAGGTGCAATAAAGTGAAGTTATATGAAAAACAATTCCATATCTGTAAATAATGAAATGGTAAATCTGGGTCTGGTAACTCAGGTTTAGTAAGAAGTGCATGAGATGGTAACTTATCTCTCATTACACCGTTCTCAAGAAGAACTTGGAATAATGCAGCCTGACCAGGCATGCATCTAACAGACATTATAACTCCTTGAGTGAATTCACCATGCCCACTCTTAAATTGATACATATACTCATTCCTTACAAATACTTTTAAAGGAAAAAAGTTGTGTTCTATATATGCCATGTTATCTAGGTTCGAAAGACTCTAAATCAAATCCATCTAGAGAATCTTCTGTACTTTCAAAGTCAATAGGCGGAAGATTGTTCTTTCTTTGATTAATTAATTCAGATTGTCTTGATGCTTGAATGTCAATTCTTTTATCTTTAGCTTTTTCTTTTTCATCCTCTCTAACCTTCAATTGTTCAGCATCCATGCCTTTTAATTGCATATTATATTGGAACTCAATATTCATTAGTTCTTTCTTAAGTTCAGCCTCTGCTTGCATCTTCATTATTTCATAGTTAGCTTCAGCCTCTTTAAGTTGAATTTTACTCTGAGCCTCCATCTGTAGCAACTGAGCCTTAGATTCAGCAGCAGCTTGTTGTGATTGAATATTAGTTTGCATCTGCATCTGATACTCCATCTCTTTCTGTTGTTGCTGAGATTCCATTCTCTTCTTCCTCTTCATTTTAAGCAACTCATTTGCCATCTTGATGTTCTTGATATTTCTAATATCAATGGCATCCTCTAAATCAATTGTTTGTTGCTGAAGAGCTACCTGAATATTTGCCTCAAGCATTTGTCTTTCTTCCTCATCTGGAGAAAGGTCTATAAATATACCAAAGTCAAATAAATATAAGTCTCTAATTTCATCAAGTATTGCTAAATTATACTTGCCTATCTGCATTGAAAATTGCTCAGAAAAATCTGAGTATTCCATGATGTCAGCAATACGTATTGATATACACTCAGCCATTCTTTTTGTTATGTTTAGATTGGCCTCTAGTATGTGTCTAGTAGCTGTGTTAGAGTTAAGAGCTGCTAACTTCTGTATACCAACAAGAGCGTCAGGGTGTGGCATTGTACCATCCCTAGCTTCATTGATTCCAGTCACATCTCTTATCATATTAAGATAGTGGTTATAGTTATTTATAAGAGAAGACATTTTAGCTTGTCCACTATTAGTGCTAAGTTCTTGAATAGGAATTCTAGCATTGTTAAACTCACCATCTTGAGTATAGCTTCTGCCAATTACACTACCTGTTTGGAAGTATAACTTAAGTGCATCCTCTGGATTATATGCAGCACCTGTACCAAGGTCTACCTCATTAATACCATCAGCATCAATAAATACACCATCTGGTACTACTCTTGCCGTAACTTGTTGTAGCTTTAAGTGTGTAAGCTGTATCTGATCTGCAAAAGGAATCATTCTTCTAACAAGAGACTCCATTATTCCTTTATACATTCTAGGTGCAAAAGCAATATAGTTAGGATAAGCCTTTTGACTAGCAGACTTTGGTCTAACCATATTCTTCATCATCTCCCACTTAAGAATAATATTGGTACCAGCTACTAAAATACCTTCGTACCACACATCTCTTACTGCTTCAACCTTTTCATATGGAATACCATCTTCTGTAGGTGGATTAAAGTTTTCACCTTTTCTGATAATTCTCTCACCGCCATTCTCTAGCATCTTCTTTTTCCATACAAACTTCTTTGAAGCTTTGTAATTGAAGTAAATAAGAGTGACAACTTCATTAAGGAAGTAATCATCCTGATAGTTTCGTATTATAGGAAAATACGTATACCAAGCAGAGCTTGTACTTCTTATTTCGTTTAATTGTTCGTCAGTTAAACTAGGATCAATTTTAAGCAATTCAGTGTAGTGCATTTGCTTTACTTCACCAAAGTAATAACAATCAGAGAAATCATTTTTCTCTGTATAGCTATGTATCCAGTTAGCTGGGTCAACATACTCTACCCTTAATCCATCATTTACTAAGAATGAATGCTTGACAACAGATACACCCAATGTAACAAGATCATAATCTATTAACTTTCTTAGCTCAGGATAGTCATTCATCTCAAGCACTGTATTGATGGCTACCTCACTAGCAATCTCTATACTTGGCTTGTACTTAAGCTGCATATATAGCTCAAGCTCCTCGTCATTTTCTGGTAAGTCTTTTGGATCAACATTAAAAGCATTAACTCCAAACTGCTCCTGAGTCATTGTCAAGAAATCTTTGGCTATCATATCAGCCTCAATCATTTCTTGAAATATGTTCTTCTTCTCGGCAGACATAACGTCTTGTGCCTCTGTTCTAATTTCAAAAAGTCTGTCAGACATTCCGTTTACAACAACGTCAACAAACTTAGGTATAATAGGCACTGGAGTCCAGTCTAAGTTCATCATAGACATATCCCCGTTTATAGCAAGTTCATCCTTATATTTTTGTACTGGCTGTTGACCTCTAGCATATAAACGTAGTCTGTGGTATTCTCCCCACTGATCATAAAACCTACACGTATTATTTTTTCGCTTGAACCATTCTCCTTCAATGGCCTTACCAACCTTTAAGCCGTACTCATAAGTTTGTTTTTCTTCGTCCGTTACCATTTGGCTAGGAAACGGATTCTGATATATTACAACAGATGGTTTTTCCATTCTATTCTATAATTTTGCTGTGACTGCCCTGATTATTATATCTTACAAATTTAATACTAATTTTTGATTCTTTTCTCTCAGGAACAAACATATGCTTTCTGTTTGCCATAATAGCTAAACCAGAACTAATTGACGCATCGTGTTTTGTCCTGTTTGTTGGGTCAAACCTAGCCCAATCTTCTAGTGTTTTGTTAAAGTACATGGACCCTATTACATCATTATCTCTGTATGTACCTTCTGTATCAAAACCAACATATTCTTCTATGTATGATTCAATACATGAAGCATGAGCCTGTCTAACGTCTTCACTAGAGTTTGGTATTCCACCTATTTCTATTTCAGTCTTAGATAGTTTGCCCAAGTTCTTGTCTGGTCTATTCATCGAGAAAGATCTGTAACCTCTATTCTTAAAATGATATAATAATCTAGCCTTATTATTTTCTGCTAATATAGGCATTCCATAAAAATGACAAGCCATCAATACATCCTCAAAAAATATCTCAGCCGTCTGAGGTCTTGCTATATACTCTAAAAAGAATTCATTTGTTGGACCATCAGACATATGAAACGTTGTCATACCATGGAGAGCACCGTTAGAACCACCTCCTCCAACAACACCCGATATGTCATAAGGGTCACAGCCAAATGCTCCCATGTGTTCGTTTCCAGGATACTTCTTTCCATTCTTTACTATTACGTTATTTCTTAAGTGTGGTTTGGGTATCCAAGATACTAAAAATCTTCCATTCTTGTCTGGAGTCCATATAACCTCGCTATCTTTTTCTCCATTCTTCCAGTGAAAATATCCTCTAGTCAAGAACTTTTCTTTTATCAAAGAATCATTATAATCAATCTGCTGGTATATCTTTGTTAAGTTAAATATAGATTGCTTTGATTCATCTCTAAATGCATGTGACTCTGTTCTTGGAAACTGCCTATAAAATTCATTTAAAGCGTCTGAATCAGACTTTAATGCGTTTACCTCGTTGTTCCACCATGTTATAACTCCTGTGCTTATTGTTTCTCCATCTATACCTTTTATTGGCTTTTCTGGATTATCAAATACTGGCCAACCATACTCGTCTATGTAACCCTCTACGTTCCACTCCATTGGTATAAACAAAGAGTATAAACCACTTTTAGTTTGTTCATTAGCTGATCTTGTAGATGGATTACTATCGTTGTATAGTTTCTTAAAGTTCTCTCCACCTTTTGGCAAAGCATTTGATGTTGATCCCATCATACACTTGCCTATGATTTTAGCACCAAGCCTTAAACACGTCTTGGTAACTCTCCAGTTATTTAGTATATTCTCTGGTTTTTCCCATTTACCACTTTCATCATGAACTAGCAATAATAGTTTCTCACCATCGTAACTGTTGTCGGCAGTATTTTTCCAGTCTATGGTTGTGTCCAGACCTTCGATGTCTTCCGTCTTTTCTTCGTCCATATTCTTCCTAGTAATTTTACTAGCAGGAACCCTAAAAGCCAATTCAGTCTTAGGATTATCCATACCGTCCTGAATAGGTTTGAAAAAAAACGGGTAATTCCTAACGATTGGAACCACCTTGTCCGTAAACATTTTCTTTGCATCGCTACCTGTTTTTGATAATATTCCAATTCGAGAGTCTCTAACTATTGTTCCAGTATTACACGACTCAGCAGAACTCATAAAAGAGAATCCAGAACGCCTGTTCTTTAGGTAACACATACCAAAAGATCTGTTGTCAGCCTTACACGCTTCCCAGTATATATAAAATATTCTGTTAGACTCTCTGAAGTCTGGTAGACCTATATCTATTTTGGTCCACTGTAAATACATGTAGTGCGTTCCTGTAATGTATGTAGGTACATTATTGTTTATAAACCAAAATCCGTTTTCTCTCCTTTCAAATTCTTGTTCTATATAATCTACATACTGTATCTTGAACGCATTATCTTTCCTGTTCCAATCAAATATTGTTTTTATTTTTTGTAGCTCTTTAGGATACTCGTTAGCTACCCACTTTCCTCCTCTATTTTCTACTTTATCTGGAACTAAAGGTAAGGCAATCTTTACTCCGTTTATATTATATATATCTCCTATGGTTCCATCTTTGGAGATAACTACTAGATCATAATCTTTATTATATCCGTACTCCCAGTTCTTTCTTTTATTTTTATTTACAACTGTTGATTTACTTACGTAATCCTCAAGTACTATATATAGATTATTTTCCATTTTTAATTTTTGCCCTACCTTCAGCAAATCCAGATTTACCAAAATCTACTTGAGCTACAGGCTGCTGTGTGTCTCTATTTTCCTCCTCATCAATCTTACCTAACATATAGAGTGCATCCTCAAATGCTAACCTTTTTGCAGATGCAGCATTCTTTAATTTGTCAGCAGATACATCGTCCTCAGCATGTGTAATTATTGGCTCCCTAAGAACCTTTATAAGTTCATCTACTGCAACTTTTGCTGCCTGTATTAGCTCTATCTTTTTAGACATATATTCTTATTATACATTCTATATAATAAATCATCTTCGATCCTAAACTCGTATTCACTATCTGGAGAAAACGAGACAATATCGCCCTTTGAAACATCTTTTAGTTGTTCGTTAAAATAAACTAGTTCACCCCAAAGTTCCTCCCTAGACCCTGTAGTTGATATTATCTTGTCTTCGTTTGGTATTGGTCTTACAAAACAATATGGATACGGTGCATTCCATTCACCACCCTTTTCTCTATATAAAAAGAGTTGGTCATTTTCTATTATGAAATAATCATCAAACAAATGATGCCAACTGCTCTTTTGATTTCCCTTCATATCATAATAAAACTTAAAAACGTTATGATGAACAATAACTTCATAACCGCTCTTAATTGGACCGTCATAACTTATTGGAACAGATACTACAGTAGCCATTCTATTTGACACTGTATGGTCTTCCTGAGATGAACTTATAATAAAATCAACGTCACCATATTTACGTATATTATCGTAACGCCTTTCATTGTAAGGTTTTATTATAAAATGATGTGGAGACTTCATTAGAAATCTATATTGTACTCAATAGATATAGGCATTGAACTAGAAAAACTTTTCCACTTTACAATTTCCTTGTCCTGATTCAATATGTATATTGATATAGATGAGTCAGATTCCATCAATATAGTATCAATAGTACCATTCCCTCTAAGGACATCCTGACCAACAACATAGTGCATAGACTTCATGTAGTCTGGACCTACAGATATC
>Ga0255185_1000071_pt1 | contig 19522 bp, 24 predicted proteins | sample Miss_Cont_RepB_0_FD_183616 | JGI IMG/M metagenome (GOLD analysis project Ga0255185, IMG submission 183616) | Freshwater microbial communities from Mississippi River, Louisiana, United States - Miss_Cont_RepB_0h | ecosystem: Environmental > Aquatic > Freshwater > River | place: USA: Louisiana... | reverse complement strand
AAATGAAGCCTCGAAGTACAGAAGAAGGCGCACAAGCAGTTGACTATGATGTATTTGATGATAACTCTGACTCTTTTGCTGCAATTAACTCAATGCTTGCAGGTGATGAAGAAGGCCCAGTTAATCTACAGCACGTAGGTGGTATGCTAACTCGTGAATCTTTTGAGACGGCTACTGGTCGTATGGCTAATATCTTCCGTAAATCCCGTAATGCAACTGATGCACAAGGTAGACCTATTAATCAGGAAACTGCTCAACAAGCACGTATCTCTAATACTGAAGCCGGTGCTGCTTATACTCAATCAATGATTGACGCAGGTTACTTAGAAGAGCACGTTATTAATGGCGTACCAGTTGTTACTGATACTAAGAAAGGTTTAGAGTACTATATTGCTACTCGTGAGCTTGAACATTCAGTTACAGGTAAGTTAGCGGCCCGTTCACAAAAGGTACCTGTATCAGACACTGGTGAAACTATTGGTGCTTCTCGTGTAATGCGCCCAGGTGATATGAAGAAACCCGGTTACCAACCATTAACTCAAGTTGATGAAGGTAAACGTATCTTCGGTAGTATTGGTAAACTATCCTCACCTATCAAAGGTTTCCACGCACTTAACTTGTTTAAGATGCTACTCGATCAGTTGAATAATAATGGTGTACCTACAGAAGGTAACATTGATGTATTTGGCTTCTTTAAAATTGCACAAGAAGATCTTGATGATGCACGCTTACCTGATGATGATCCAAGTAAAAAGAATACACTCAAGAATAAGCTTAACTTACTTGCAAGTGAATTCTTTGAGCAGGGTAAACACATGGCTGATGGCACACCTAACTTCACTAAGTACCGTGATGACTATTCAACCCATCGTCAATACCAAGACTCCCAAGATTTTAATGAGCAGCGTAATAAGCTAACTCGCGCTTTAATGGTATATACCTCTAAACCTTCTGTGTTTAGCGGGTCAAGCTACCATAAGAATGGTGTTAGTGCAGATGATGCTAAGAAATTCTGGAACGATATCGGTAGAAAAGCCAGAGATCGAGATTTTAAACTTTCAAATAATGAGCGTGAGTTATCGTTTTTAGCGTTAGTAGGTCGTATTTTAGATGTGAGTAGTTATGCAGGTGTGGGTATTAAGACTGAAAACATGCCTATTCCTGACATGATGAGACTTATTACACCAACATTCTTAGTTAATGCAGCTAATATTGGTAGACAACTACGCTCACTAGTTCCTTCATCTACAAAAGATATTGTCAATGAAGTACTAAGCGTTGCTCAAGGAGTTGACAATAAGTTTAACCGTGGTATTAAACAAATTCCTGGTGATGCCAAGTATATTAAACCTATTTATAATGGGCAAATGACTGAGGCACAACAAAATGCAATGTTGACTTGGTTAAATACTTCTGACAGAGATGACTATGGTTATAAACTACAGGCATACCTAGATGTTGCTAACTACATGGACTCAAAAGAAAGTGGTAAACCCTTTATTCCACGTTCAACAGTAGCTATTGATATGAACTCTGCTGGTCGTACCTTCTTAGCAATGGATGTTGGTAAGGAAGAAATCTTAACTAGGGTAGGTTTAATTTGGGATCACTTCACAGATAAAGAATTCCAAGACGTTACTGGCGGTCAAGACCCTCGTGCTTACTTTACAGAAGTAGCTGTTAAAGAAGGTGTAGAAGCTGCGTTCGGCTCCTCTGATCATGAAAAAATTACTGCATGGAAAAATGCTTTTGCTAGGTTTGAAGGTAATAAAGCATTCAATAAAGACTTCGGTAAGAAAGTACTATTGACTACTGACTACGGTAAGGCTATGATGTATCACCATGAGGAAGCTATCGCCTTTCTAAATAGCCATCCTTCATTTAAAGAAGAAATGTTAGAGTACTATCAAGGTGACTTTAACAAATTAGTAGAACAACTAAATGAGATTTACTTTGCTACTTTAAATAAAGCAAGTGATTCTTGGCAATACGCTTTACCGAAACAAATTGTAAAACTATTACAAATGTTTGGTCGTGTACCTGCCCCTGTTGGTTACTATAATGAGAAAATCAGTATTGGTAAATCAGGTCAGATTGATACTGGCGAAGAAGTCACTATTAAAGGTAGAAAAGGTGAAGTTACCCGTAGGCTTAAGAAGCATGTTGATCTTGATCCTGAAGCTAAAGCTAAGAATAAAAACCTAAAAGATTATGAAGGTAATCATATGCAGGCACCTGGTCCAGGTACTGCTGCCATCAACGGTATCGGTCCTGTAATGGGTCAGTATCGAGAATCTTTAGTGATACTGGAAACAGCTAGGTATTTAAACAGCGACAAGCAACCTGCTGATATGCTTAATCTTTCACCTGTATTCGATAACTTTATTCTAGATACTGATAGCTATTTAATGACTATGTATGTAGCAAATAATATTGTTGTTCCTAAAATTATGGAATGGAATATGGCTCAAAACTTTGAGAAAGATTTCCATTTACAATTAGCTGAGATCGATGCCGAGCTTAAGAAGGCAGGTAACACTATTGTTATTAATGATAAGTCACCTTATAAAGGTATCTTTACAGTACTAGACCGTGAGTATGGTTACATAAAAGATACTAAGGATTCAGAACTATCTGATTCAGAAAGACTCTTTAAGAATCAATTATTAGATCCACGATCTGGTTATATCCCTAAAGAATCCAGACCTGATAATGTACTTCTAACTCGAGATCAGATGATGAAGCTTTATGCTATTACAGCTAAGAAATTTAGAGTAATGGAAAACATGAAGAAATGGACTAAAGATTTAGACCATAGAAGAGCTGATGCTCAACAGAAAATTAAGAATAGAGCTAGACGAGGTGAGATTTACTTCTTTACCTAATCAAATAAAAAACCCTACTAGGAATTAATCCTGGTAGGGTTATTTTTTTTTTTAAAGCATACTATTGTATAGTTTAAGAGCATCACTGCGGTTTTTATCTGCAAACTCAACTGCTTCTTCCTGAGTATAGTTCATACCAGTAGCAGGATTTTTAGTTTTAGGTAAACCAGCAATGTTTTGTTTGTGAATTTCGTTAATAACAAATGGGCCAATTTCTTTTCTATAAAGTAAATTATCTGGGATATTAATACCAGACTCCTTCATATCACTTTGAAATTCTTTGTCATCATATTGATTGCCACGTAGGGCTTGTACGTTATAACTCTTTAAGCTAGACATGATTTAACCTTCCAATGTAGTTTGTTTACATCCATCATATAATCACCGATACAAGTTTCTAAGGCACCGTGACCTTCAATACCCGCTTCGTCATAGAGGATTTGTGATTCAGCGACAATAGTTTCTAGAGCTTCAGTAAGATCAGCAAACATATCTTTACCAGTCTTAGCTTTATTAATCAGACTAAAGTTTGTTTCGTCAGCATAGTCCTTAAGAGACGTATCACACATCTCATCCATCTGACGTAGCTGTTCGTTAAGTGTATCATGCCACTCATACAGTGAATCATAGATCTCATTTAATAGAGAATGATACTGATGAAAGTCAGGGCCAACAACATTCAAATGGTATACATGTGACTTGAAGTATACCACGAAGTTATCAGCAATTAAGGTTCGTAGTTTGTTTTGGCAACTCATCTTTGGTTTCCTTTTCTTCTTTCTTATCTACCTTCTTACCAAAGATAGCATCCCAGTTGTTTCTTACTTTCTCAGAGTCTTCATTACGGCGACCCGATCCTTTACCACTCATGTTCTTTCCTCAGCATGTTTGTTAGTACCAACCTTGAATCGACCGTACCCCATCTGCATCTTGATAGGGCCAACCTCGGCATCAATCCAATAAGCTTTATCATCATTGATATAGTCTTCCTCAGTTAGTGGAGGACACATATCTTCAATATCATGTTCATTAATCACCTGATAATACCTCATCTAAGGATACAGTCTCTACTGGATACTTATCTTTATTACGTAGCTCACGTAGCTTCCGCTTATCTAAGGCTTCTTTGTATAGTTTCTCAAATTCAGGGATAGAGTCTGCATAGTACACGCGTAGTTTAGCAATCTCAGAAAGTAGTAAATCTAGTTTATCTAGTTTTTCCTTAGCTTCTTTAGGTGACATAGCATAAAAGTCTAGAGATACTTTACGACTACAGTCTGTAATGTTTACATCACCATCCATAGACCATGCCGTATAAGCACCACTACACTCGATAGCGGCCATACCAGTCTTCTTGTTTAGAAACTTACGGGAATGAAATTTCTTTGCCATAGTTATTTACCTTGTTTGTGTGCTCGACCTGGACCCTTCTTAGTGAAAGAATAAGACTTACCACGAGAATGTAGTTTAAGTAGTGTCTCATCACCAAGAATAGCGAAGTAAAATTGTTGTGCTAGATTCATTATAGACTCCATGTGACAGCTTTAACAGCCCACATTTGAGATGTTTGTGCCTCAGTAATAGCAATACTCAGCATACGCTTTTCTTCTTCATTTTTGGTAATAGTTCGCAGATCGTTCAGTGTATCAACTAGGTCAGCGTATTGCTGCTTAATTCTATTTACAATAGGTAAACCACCTGGATTAAAAGATACACCGCAAGCACGTTGTCCAAAAGTTTGTTCATTCATTATATAATACCTTAGAGTTAATTGATGGTATCCCGTAGACGATTCGAACGTCTGACCCACAACTTAGAAGGTTGTTGCTCTATCCAACTGAGCTAACGGGACATGGTACGCCACGATAGGGCTTGAACCTATAACCAATGGATTATGAGTCCACTGCTCTTACCATTGAGCTACGGGCGTATAAGTTGCTCCCTTTATTTCACTATGTGGGAGCTACATAGGACGCCTTTACTGTGACGACAACAGCCCTAAGGTAGTAGGATTAGGGTTGCGGACGAAGGACTCGAACCTTCTGCACCGAGCTTATGAGACTGGTGAGTACCCTGACTATCCGCGTTGTATAGCCCACCCTATACCCACCAGAAAGGCAGCAGGTATTTATTCCTCGTACATAACCGATGGGCAGCTATGTAACAGTCTAACATACTAATAAGATCATACACCAAGTTAAACTTCAGTATACAAAATGTTTTATAGGAGTAGGAGCGTGGAGTTTCCTATTAGGAACCGGCTAGCTGACCCCAACCCCAGTCACCATCCATACCATTAACAGAATACTCAGTGACTCGTTTCTCAAAGAAGTTATCATGAGACACCCCATTAAGCACCCACTCCAGCCAAGGTAGTGGGTTTTCTTTTTGTTTGAAATTAGGCTTAAGACCTAGTTGAATGAGTCGTCTGTCAGTAATGTATCGAATATAAGTCTTGATTTCTTCTTTAGTTACACCTTCAATATCAAAGGATTTAAAGGCAAGATCAATGAACTTATCTTCAAGAGATACTACATCACGACTCATCTGATAGATCTTAGACTTGAATTCATCATTAACAATCTTAGGGTGTTCATTACAGAACTCACGGAAGAGTCTTGAGTTACCCTCTACGTGTACAGTCTCATCACGGATAGACCATTCAACTACTGTACCCATACCTTTCATCTTACCAAACCGTTGGAAGTTTAGTAGCATAACAAAGGAAGCAAACAAAGAAACACCTTCGTTAAGTACCGACTTAGCTAAGGCTAGTGCCAGACCAGACTGTGTTGATGAATCAGAAGCAGACATGAAGTCAATCTTGTCTGACATCTCTTTGTATTCAAGGAACTTATGGTACTCTTCATCAGGTAAACCTAAGGTATCATTCAGTAAAGCATATGCTCGTTGATGTGTACCTTCACGATTAGCAAAGGAACCGAGCATAACTCGTACTTCATTGTTCTTAAACTTAGGGATTAAGAAGTCATAATAGTTCTGTCCTACCTGTACATCACCTTGTGTAAACAATCGTAGAATGTTAGTGATAAAGTCTTTCTCTTGAGGTGATAACTTAAGCTTCCAATCATTAACGTCTTCAGAAAGATCAGCTTCATCTTCTGTCCAATGGATTTCTTCATGTTTCTTAGTTAGTTCTACAGCCCATTCATGATTAAATGGTTTGTATGTTTTAGAAAAGTTTAATAGAGATGACATATTATCCTTCACATGCCTTACATTCGTTGTCTTCAGTTACTGTTCCGGACCCACTGTCTCGAAGGTGATTATAGAGTTCATTAAATCCTCCAATATACTCTCCGCTAAGATAGACTTGGGGTAGACTTCTGACATCAGGTCTTCCAGTGACTTCAGCCGCTGACTTACCTGTTGTAGTAATGTCAACATAGTCATATTGAATTCCTCTTGAGTCAAGGAGCGATTTAGCCATTGTGCATTGGGGACAGTTTGGTTTTCCATAGATAATAGTTTGCTTTACTTCTTTCAATTTATTCTCTTCAACTTTCTCTGATACATTCTCTGCACGTTGTTTAGCTTCAGTACGTAGATAATAAAGCCCCTTAAGACCTTTGTCCCATGCAGCGTAATGTACTTTGTTAACATATGATCGGTCACTACCAGAAGGGAAGAATAGGTTTACGGATTGGCCTTGACAAATAAAAGGTTGACGATCAGCAGCATGAGTAACAACCCACATTTGATCTAACTCAAATGATGTCTTAAATACATTCTTAATTTCAGGACTTAAGAAGTCTAGGTGTTGTACACTACCTTTGTTTGTAATGATAGATGACCACACTTCTTCTGTGTTCTTATTAATACCTGTTAAGTGTTGCTCAAGATATTTATTCTTAACTAAGAAAGAACCAGCACGAGTACGATGAGTATAAGCATTAGCCTTACTTGGTTCAATACTTGGTGATGTACTTAATAAGATACCTGATGAAGCGTTAGGAGCAATAGCCATTAGGTGAGCAAACCGTAGTCCACTACCTTTCATATCAGTAGGTTCACCACGATTATCTGCAAGGATCCTTGACTCTTCAACAGCCTGTTGTTTAATATTAATAAACATAGAGGTGTTTACAGCACGAGCTTCAGAAGACTCAAACATTAAAAACTGTTTCTGTAGTAACTCATGGAAACCCATGGCACCAAGACCAATAGATCGTTCAGCCTTAGCAGACTTAACTGCACGAGATAAAGCTTCAGGAGCGTTTTCAATGAAGTACTCAAGTACATTATCTAGCATACGTACTAGGTCACGTACCATACGAGTGTTCTTCCATTCAGGATAATACTCTAGATTAACTGAGCTTAAGCAGCATACTGCTGTACGATCTTCAGAGGTAGGTAAGTGGATTTCATTACATAAATTGCTACCATGAATCTTTAAACCCTTTTCTTTTAGTGGATAGGGTAACATAGCATTAGCTGTATCAATAAAGTTTAGGTATGGTTCACCAGTACGGAAACGAGTCTCAAGTAGTTTAGCCCATACAGTACGTGCATCTTGGTATTCACCAGTAGGCCCACGCTTAGGGTCTACTAGTTCATAGCTCGTTCCATCCCTAACATGAGACATGAAGCTATCAGTGATGTTAACAGCATTGTGCAGGTTAAAACACTTTCGGTTGACATCTCCCGTTGGAATACGTAGACCAATGAACTCAAGGATATCAGGATGGTCAATATTAAGGTAAGCAGCATAAGATCCTTTACGGGTTTTACCTTGACGATATGCAGTCATATCGGCATCTACAGTATGTAGGAAAGGAATTGGTCCTGGAGCTACATCAGATACAGAACGTACGTCTGACCAGTGTCCACCAACACCACCACCCATAACAGATAACCAACGTAACTCAGATGAGTGATCAATCAAACCTTGTACAGTGTCTGGTACATAAGTTAGGAAGCATGAGATAGGTAGCCCTTTAGCCTTACCGCCTACTGCAGGAGCATTAGATAGTACAGGTGAGGCAAACATGAACCATTTATTTGATACATAATTATATAGGCGTTGTGCCAGTTCTTCATCTCGTATTCCTTTGTATACACTCCAAGCGCATGCTGCTCTAGCATAGACTTCTTGAGGTGATGTTTCACCCTCAATAGCATAGAAGTCCATGATCATATCACGAGCGTAGTCTGTTAGTAAATTGTCTTTATTATAATCAATCTCAATGATATCTTTATAATTACTTTTCATTATGTCCTGCTTAAAAGTTGTTCGGTATTAGGAACCGACTGAGCGATTCCTAGCGAGATTCATTAACAAAAGAAGTACGTAGAATCAGCAACTTCACTGAGGGATAGGCTACCCCTATCCGGCTCAGGAAAATCAAATCCTTCAGGTGAAACTAATAGTGTTTCCTTAAGGATCTGGAAGAAGTTATCTACATCGTACTGTGCAATGAAGGTTTGTTTAGTTACTTCTTGGAGAAAATCCACTTCACTAGCATGGGTACTGAATGAGTCATGAACTGCAGCGAATGAACCATTGAAAGCAACAATAGTGTTAGCCATGTGAGCAGCATCATAGGAGTGAACCACATTAGGGCTAACACCAGACGCAAAAGAACGGCGACAGGGTACACGCTCTCCAGTCTCTTTGTTAAGAACATCAACCTTGATGACGTGCATGACCCGACCATCCTTATTACCTGTAATACCTTTAATGGTGCCACGTTGTTTCCTTTCATGTTGTAAGTAAGCCTTATAGACTACTGGGAAACCACTAGGAGTATGCCATGTAAGGTGATTACGGTTATTACTTAGCTCATGTTCAGCAATCTTCTGTAAGAACTTAGTAGTCTTTAGTGGACCAGCACAAACAGTATTAATTGCTTTAATAAGGTTAGTAGCTAGTAAGTTGGTGTCATCTTCAGTGATACCGTACTTAACAGTAAAACCTTCTACGTGACAGTCATCATACATATTCTTAGCAATACGTTGTTTGCCAGCACTGTACGCACGAGTCATTGAACCTCGTTTAGCAATACCCTTACGGATATGCTTCATAGGCATCTTATGTTCTTCAAACCAGTCAGGCATGATCTGGATAAGCTCTTTAGCTACAGCTACATAGAAGTCTTTCTGGATAGGAGTAGGTACTAGGGATACTAGTGTACCTGCTTGTTTATCTTTAGACATAGCTGCTAAGTGTTGCCACCCGTTATTACTACCATCAATAGGAATAGGGAATCCACTCATGTACTCTTGTCGTAGGATCTTTGCTTTATGGTAAGCAGCAATCTCAATACATACAGCTAGAAAGCTATAAGGCTTTTCTGCATCATGATGAATTGTTTTACTACGAGCAGTGTTGATAACAAACTCTAGATTCTTTTTAACCCATAGTACACGGTCGTCTAAAGTCATCTTATCAACAGAGATAGTATCTAAACCTTCTTCATTGAGGTAGGTAACATAATCAGTTCCAAATCCAACATCTTTGAGTTGATCGATAGTGTAGGATTGATTGTAACATGCTGCTGCATGTACACACATCCAGTAGTAACCACGTTCATCAACACGTTTTCTGTTACCGAAGAGGAATAGTGATCGAGCAAGATCTGAACCTTGGAATTCAAGGAATGATTCTGCATAGTATACTCGCCCACGATAGTCACATGACACCTCTTGATAGAATGTTTTATTACCGATCATGTCAGCTTTCTTTACTACTTGAGTGTATTCAAAGAACTTACTGAGCATACGTTGCAGTTTAGGGTCTCGCTTACCCATGAACTTAGTACCATCTTTGTGGAGTAGTTTCTTAGGTAGGTCTAGGTTCTCATGGTGAATGTTGTATTCACGAATGACACCATCTTCATCGATCAGCTCTAGTACTTCATCTGGTTTACATTCTTTAATTGCAGCTAGTACAGGCTGGTTTAGTAACCAAGACTGTTGACGTAGGTTTTCTAGAGCAGAAATAAATGGTTTGTTTAAGTACTCATGGAACAGCTTACTGTTAGTCCACCCTTTAATGAATGGATCTTTAGTTAGTGGGCTGTACAAACCAGCGATAGGTAGTAGTGGTTCGAAGGATGTACCAATAAGAGTAGGCTTAATGTTATCGTCCATGTTGACAATACGAACGATGTATGGTGCCTTACGACCTTCATACTCACGGAAGATATCAATCAGTCCGTCTTGGAGGAAAGTTTCTAATAGTAAGTCCCCAAGGGATAGAGTAGTTTTGATGTCTGTTTCGTCAGCCCCAATAGCCCTAGCAATTCTTTTTCCAATAAGATCAGAGGCAAATGTGAGTTTAACGCTTGCTGAATGCGTTGCATTCTTGTTTCGGATACAGTAGCGTAGTAGTGAGTCCCAGGACTCGTTAATGAATCGTTCAAGTTCATACTCCCATGTAGGATGATGTGCTAAAAGGCGAGCACCTTCATTATAGATCTTATCTGAGTTAGGGATTACCTTTGATACGCGTTCAGTAAGATATTGTAGTGGATTCATGATGTCAAGAAAAGAAAAGGGACTGTATTATAGTCCCATTGTTATAACCAAGTGTTGCAGAGGGTTATTCGAAGTCGACAAAGCCAACTTGTTGTAGGCGAGTAGTTTCAGGATTGTACCTTGTACTACCGCAATCACCAGTCTTACCAGTGAATCGAGACTTTAGTACTCGTAGTTTAATTGTGTTACGTTCTTGAGGAGTCTCAGCAATCATGTTACGTGCAAAGGCAACGATATCAAATGCAATCTGCTTAATAGAACCAGAACCTTTGATGTCATCGATAGATGGTAAGTGACCTTCCTCAAAAGGCTTTTCACCTTTACGTAGGTGAGAGATAACACCTAACCAGATGTTATGTTTCTTACACATCTTAAGTAAGTCAGACATTAGAGAGTCAACTGCTTCATTACCTGTCTTACCTTTATTACCTTCAGACACTGCAATAGTGATGTGATCTAAGATAATATACTTACAACCCATTAGTGCTAGGTATTCCATCTTGTCTGTAAGTGATTCGTCAGATACAGAACCTTGATGGTCTAGTAGTACTAGTCGTTCATCACCAAAGACCTTTTGAAATGCTTCGTACTTCTCTTCATCAGATACAGTAGTCTCTGTAAGATTCTTTTGTAGCTGCATAGCAATAAACTTTTCAGCAGTGTCACCAATAGATTCTTCAAGAGATACCATACCAACTTTATCTTGAGTGTTCTCAAGGATATCGAGTACAATCTCTTTAATAACAGTTGACTTACCAGAGCCAGTACCTGAAGTAAACAGAACGATCTCACCCATACGCATACCCTTAAGCTTCTCATTCAGAGAGTTTAGACATTGAGGATATGGCACAGATACGGTAGCCTCTTTAACTTTATAGTGATCCCAGATAGCTTGACCACTGATAACACCAGAAGGATTAAACTGTTTAGCATCAAAGATACACTTCATTAGTGCATCTGAACCATGCTTCATTAGTACGTCACATGGATCTTTCTCAGGGAAGGTACATACCTTTACTTTATCATAGCCGATAATCTTAGCAGCTTCTTGTGCAGCCTTCTGACCGGGTTCATCCATGTCAAAGGCAAGAACTACTTCATCAAAACCCCTTAGCCATTCACGTTGTGAAAGGATGAGAGACTTAGAGCTAGCCGATGGGACCGCCACCGCTGGATAAAATCGTTGGTACTTATCGTATTGTGCTTGAGCAACTGCCAAAGCATCGAGTTCACCCTCAGCGATAATGATTCGTTTACCGCCTGCAACGGTGTTCTGACCGAAGAACTGTACATCTTTAAAGTCTCCGTGGATAACAAACTTCTTAGGAAGCTTTCGTTCTTTATAAGCCACAACCACTCCATCCTTAGTGTAAGGATAGAAATGACTAGCAATAGTACCGTCTTCCGCATAAGAAACTTTAACTCCATAATGAGCAGCAACTGTTTTCTTGATATCTCGTTCTTGAAAACCTCGTGTATCGTATGTGTCAATCTCAGCTAGCGTAAGAGTGTTATGTTCTTTAGTCATTGGTTTATATTCAGTGTCAGGGTTTACTTTAGAGCTACTGTTACAGCTGAAACAGAAGCCCCATTCATCGTCATCTTTATAGGAAAACGCATCAGACGAACTACATTTAGGGCATGGCCCATGATACCATCTAGACATTTTAGTTCCAGTAATCTTGATCTTCTTTCATTTCCCGAATCATTCGGCGACGTTCTTTAGCTTGCTTCTGTGTTTGTTTCTTTTGTTTATACTGTTGTTCAAACTCTTGTTTGATGTTAACGTATTCTTCAAGATCCTTAGGTTTGTTATTACGATTAGACATACTTAAATGTGTGATTTTTATGTGTTTTTTGTTTACCATTACAGCAACGATAGACGTTTGCAGGATCAAAACCAGCATGTACTAGCATTTCCCTACCTATATACACTGATTCGACACCAGTAATATTATTGACAGCATAGATAGTATACTTAGTATTATTTTCTTTTGCTGTTTTGCCGATTATCGCTTTTGTTTCCTCAGAATGTTTGTTACCCTTACTATACTCATTACCTTTTGATCGCGCACTTAATTGATCTTTAAACTCTTGAGTATGTTTTGCACCCCTCAATTTAATTTTATGTTCTTCACTTAGCTGTTCTTTAGCAATAAATTTAATATTACCAATAGCTTGATTCCAATAAACACGCTCACCTTTACTATCAACCTCATGTAGTACACGAGCTGCCCATTGTAATTCTACTTCAGCAGATACTACACCAGCCCTTGTATCAAACAACTGTACAATTTCAAATAAAAAGTTTTCTAAACCATATTGTTTAATAGCCTCTTGTACATATTTAGAGGAGGTTTTGTATGTAGACCAATCAGATTCTTTTTGCTTTGTTTTCTTACCAAAGTTAGTATAAAAGAATTTACGACCAATATATTTCTTGTTACACTCAGGATGAATACAAGTTACAAGGTAAACAAAACCAAATTTATTATCAGGATTCTGAAACAGTTTCCCTTGGTACATCCACGGTGTTAGCACTTTCTTCGTTGCCATTTTTACTCCATTTAAATTTTTGTTTTAGTTCTTCGAAAGATAACTGCCTGAAGTCTTCAGCAGTCATACGGATATAAATTAAGTTAGCAGCTTTACAGAAGGCATGTTCCCACTGATCACCACATTTCTTTTTATATGTGTCAATAACGATATCAAGGGCATTACTGTATAAGGTACCGTTTAAAAGCTTTTCAGCTGTCTTAGGACCAAGACCTTTAATACCTTGAATGTTATCTGTATTGTCACCAGTAAGAATTTGTTTCATCAAATTGATATAACCAGTTTCTTGATCGATATAATAGAACTCAGACTTCTTAAAGTTGTAGTGCCAACCGGGAATCATATCTAAGTCTTTATCAATGTGACAGATGACATGAGACTGCTTATCGTTAGTTGCTAATTGAGAAGCAACACCACAATAGTCGTCAGCTTCAGCACCGTCTGACTCGATACAAAAGTCCTTAGCGTATTCATACAGCATATCAATACGGTCTTTAACCTCTGGTTCAATGGTATCTTTACGATTACCCTTGTAGTCAACCGCTACATTGTACCGGAAGTTATCTACACCTTTAATAAACACTGCACCATGTTGAGCTTCAGTAGCCTCCATAATCTGGTTTAGCTTACGATCAAACTCTTTCTTACATAGTGCAGGTGAAGGTTGTACATAAGCAATCTGATACAGGATAGAGTCTGCATCAATGATTGCTAATTCAAATTCTTGTTCTTCTAAATTCATTAGTGTACCTCAGCGTAATTCTTACCGATATGAGCATCACCACCCATACACATAACACCAAACTCTTTTGGCGCATCAGTGAATGCTTGGATAGATAGCTCTTTTACTTCTTCTGCATGTTCATCTTTAACAATAACAGCAAGCTCATCATGATAGTGAAGAGCAAAGTAGAAAGGGATATTACGTTTCTTTAGTTCTTTCTCAAGCCAAACGATAGCTGCTTTACAGGTTATACCTTCAGTTGTTTGTAGAATGTAATTAAGGAGTTGATGCTTAGACCCAACAAAAACAAGTCTACCGTCAAGACCCCTAACAAAAGCATTATCAGCACCGAAAGCATTAGAAGTAGCATTGTATTGTTTCTCCAGAGATTCTTTAAGTTCTTTCAGTCCGGGTACTGAGTCTTGGAACTTAGCAATAGCTTCTGAACCAGTCTTAGCATCTCGTTTACCTGTAAGAATTAAACCTAGTTTACCTGCACCACCACCAAACAAGAACGCATATAGGAATGGCTTAGCTAGTTTACGACTAGTACCTAATGCATCAGCATTTCGTTGGTGTACATCACCGTTAATTACCTCATTAGTGAAGTCATCATTACCGATGTAGTGACAAAGACCACGCATTTGATTACCTGCAGAGTCAGCACCTACAATAGTAGTACCCGGCTCACAGATAAGTAGTGACCTCATTTCTTTTCCATACACAGAATCCACAGAAGGTAGATTAGCAACAAGCTCATGGCGACAGCGGAAGGTTGGAGTACCAATAGTCCACATACGACCATGAAGCCTATTGTCGGGAGAATTTTTGACAGCATCGATCCATCCTTCTAAAATACCTTTACGACTACGAATAGTATAGAACTCACTTACAAGCATAGCGTCTGGGCCTAATGGCTCTAAGCTAGATTCAGTGATCTTGGGTGACTTGTTTACGAATTGCCCGTTGATGCGTTCAACATTCCATTCATCAGGTACCCATCCAAGACTATAAAGCCAGGACTTAACGACTTCAATAGATCCAACCTTTCCTTGCTCAAAAGAAACACGGCAGTATGGTCCTTCGATAGGCCGGTCAGTACGACCACGCTCTTGCTCATATCCGAAGTGTTTGACTGTTGCAACAGTGTAGCAACCGTCTTTTCTCCAAGCAGGCGTTTTAAACTCATCAGCGCGATCTGTTTTAATGCACTGCATTCCAATGCGGGGTTCGAGAACTGATTCGATTGCATCTAGTTTATTATTAATCTCTGTTAGTAATGTTTGAGCACCTGCCATATCGAACATCCAACCCTTATTACGGATATCAGACTCGATCTTAGCAAAGTCCATTTCAACTTGAAGACCCTTAGCATATAAAGGGTTCTTTTTGATGATAGCACTAGCTTCTTTAATAAGTTCTTTGTATACCTTGACGTTAAGTTCTACGTCTCGAATACAGTAGTTAAGCATCTCATCTGAGTACTCACTGAACTTATCGAATGGTAGCTTAGGATAGTTAAAGTAATTACCCCATCCCTCAAGACCATGCTTGTGTTTACGCTTATACTGGTTAGTCTGTGACATAATCCATGTATCAACTACCTGTTGGTGGTCTTTAGGTACCCACCCACATAGATGTTTAAGTACAGGGATATCATAACCAATAACGTTATGACCGATAATGACATCAGCACTATCTAACTCAGCTAAACCTTCTTCAATCACAGAGTCTACATGACCTGTCTTTGAAGAGTAAGACTTAACATCACCCGTATCTGGGTTAACTAACACGAGCATCCAGATCTTATCTACTTCAGGTAAGAATCCGTTTGTCTCAATGTCAAAGACGTATTTCTTTTTACTCATAATAATTGTGTACCGAACAGTGTGTAATAAGGTAGCTCTAACATTCGAGCTTCCATTTCAGCAGGATCAAAGAAGTAAACTTCACGTTCACTTTTCTTATCGTATTCAACCTTTACGTTGATACCTTTACGACCCGTAATGTGTTGATAGGCATGTACAAACTCATGCATGATAACACAGATAAACTGCATCATGACATAGTAGTTACCTTCCCAGTCATTTAGCAGTGGGTCTCGTGTTTGAATAAGGATTTTACCCTCATCATCGTCATAGATAGTAACGCCATTAGCCATACCTACATGGTAGTTATAGTCAATAGGGTCTGGGTATTCAATGAAACAGATTTGAACCTTAAAGTTCTTATCTAGAGGTTTAACATTGAATCGTTTACAATAGTCTTTGAGACCATCAAGAAAGATTTTCTTAACGATCTTTTCTACATTAGGTAAACAAGAAACTTGTACCGATACTTTATTTGTTGCCATATTTAATTTGGTAAGAAGGTGTTTCTGCAATAGAAACGTTGGGTGAACCTAGTTCATTTAGCTCCTTAGCCATAGACATAATAAGCTCATGCTGCATTCCAGCCTGTTCTTCAGCGTCATATAGTTGAGAAGCAAGCTTCCAGTTGAGCCAGCCCAACCAGAGTAATGCACCAGAAAGAATGATGATAGAGAAAATATAAGGGCTATCGTCCATTAAATAAGTCCTGTGTGTCGTAGATCTTGTGGATCAAATAATACGTTATGAATGTCTGCTCGATTAACTACCACCCCAATTCGTTCCAAATATCGGATGCCGTCCGTACATTTATATTCGGATTGATACACCACACGATGAATGCCACTAGCGTAGATAAGCTTGCTGCAATCAATGCAAGGGGAAAGAGTACAGTAGAGAGTAGCACCCGAGGTAGAAAGGTTAGAACGAGCCACTTTAGCAATGGCATGAGCTTCCGCATGCAAAACAGGGTTAGATTGTGTGTCATTGTCAGTACCTCTTGCAGTACCGTTATAAGAAAATGAAATGATGTTATCATCCTTAACAATGATAGCACCTACCTTACGATCTTCTGCGTATGATTGTTGCGCAATCAGGCTACAGATAGACAAATAAAAGTTATCGTAATCAGTTTGGGTCTTCATGGTAGTCATATTCCATTTCAGAGATTTGATCTAGGATATAATCAAGGAGTTCTTTTTGTCTAGCAGTTTGTGGTTGTTCAAAGATAACGGTAACATCAACAGTACCGTTCTTAAGGTCAACGATCATAATAAGCCTTCCATTTATTCCATGTAGTCATCTTAGCGTCATAGCAGTCTTGAATAGTTACTCGATCAAGATCTAACTCACGAGTAACTTTATGTAGACAGTATTGTAATTGACCAATCTCTTCAGCTAGCTTTTGTTTGTTACTAATCCCATCTACAGGTGACTTAGTATCTAAACCAAAGCGAAGTACTTTCATAAGGTTCTGAGATACTTCAGAGCATTCTTCTGCAGTGGTGTATAGTGTGTACTTGTCCATTAAAAGCTTTCTAGTTCAGTGATTTCTACTACTTGGTAGCTCTCACCTTTATTAGGGTAAAGGTTTTGATGCTCAATTAAATTGTAAATTGTGTGTTGAACTTGTTCCTCATCATCACATTCAAGATAAAATACAGTCGTTACAGCATACTTGGCCATACATTTCCTTAGATTTAGCGATAGCTAAAGCTATCTCTTGGTTGTTTCTATTAGGTACCAGCTAAACTTTTTCTGATTTCATCTAGTGTAATCATACTACGACCTACTTTTTCATATAGGTTTTCTACACAACAATTGAAATAGCGTTTATCATCTGTTTGTTTTGTATGGTATAGCGGGTTAAAGTACTCACGGATTGTTTCATAGTGTACATGCCCATGTAAATTAACCTTACCTCTGAGTTCATCAGGGTGAATAGGTGCATGAGACAACCAGAACTCTTTATACTTCAGTAACCCATACACCTCTTTAAAGTACTTAAGATACACTGACGTATTAAGATTATCATGGTTACCTCTGATAAGGTACTTTTCTCCATTAAGACTAGCAAACGAATTAATAGTATCCATAGTAAAACAGGCGTCACCAAGAACATAAACAGTGTCTCGTTTAGTTACAAGGTTACGCCAGTCTTCTAGGATCTTATTACGATTATCTTCTTCAGAAGTAACGTGCTTACGAAACTTCTGAATGTTCTTATGACCGAAGTGTAGGTCTGAACAGAACCAAACATTACTCATTACATATCCATCTTATCTCTAAACCCTAGGAAGATAGGGTGTCTTGGTTTGTCTTTGACTCCGATCGGGAAGTGTTTGTATTTAATAAAACATCCAAGCAGATTTGATTTATTCTGCCAGAATAATAATCGATCTGACTGATCAAATCCAGAACCGATTTTAAACTCAATTCCGTCATTGGTTTTACAGATGAATGCTCCGAGAGTTCCTTTCCCAGACATTCCAGACTGTTTAGTTGATCGTTTAGTTCTTCCGAGTTCATTAACTTCTGCATCGTTTCCATTGTGCATTTCCTCTTCGAATCCAATGATCTCAGCTTCAGCATCTTCAAAACGCTTTAGCTTAAATGAATTAGCTTCTTTAATAGTACAACGACCATACTTATATTTACCAGTAGGGCTACGTAAGATAATACCCTCATAACCCTTATCTAGTACTTGCTCTTCAAGCTGTAATACATGATCAGCATCTGTTGCTTTCATATGGATTACTTTACGGTAGTTATCTGGTACTCTGCTAGGATCAATGATACCCTCAACTCGTACAATATATGGACTAAGTGGTGTATCCCAATCATCAAAGTGATAAAAGAAAAACTCACCTACTTTATCATGAGACATGACAAAAGAGTTAGTATCTCTATACACAGTAGGTGAGGTAGGGTTACCAACAATAAGCTCTCCATCCATACCCTCTAATTCAAGAGAATACTTATTAGCCCATGCTTGAATAGACTTATTAGGAATAGGTTTAAGGGTACGTGATAGAGCTACACCGTTCTTAAACAAACAACGAATACCATCTAGCTTAGGTGTTACATAGATAGGGTACTGTAGTGTGTTTAAGTCAGGAGTTTCCCGAGGTAGAAGCATTGGTTTAAAAGTCATTAGCACACTCTTTGTCAATCATACCAAACATAATTAAGATATTCTTCACTTCTGAAGGTAAGAAGTATACACCATCATAATCAATAAGGTTAAAATGTTTATCAAACCATAGTCCACCAGATGACTCATCTCCTAGTTCATTATGTTCGAAGCAACCATACTTAGCTTTACTGTCGATATCGATGGTGTAGTTCTGAGTACCCATCTTGATGTTGAAATTATACGCCATAACGATTTCCTGAAAGGTTATTACTCATGTTGTAGTACAATGGACTCATTCTTGTTTTAAGATCCAACAAGAGTTTGGTCTCAAGTTCATACATATCTTGGGCAGAGCCATACGCAAGGATAGTACGAATGAATCTTGTTGGGGATGCATGATAGTCTTCAAGGAAAGAATCTGAGGAGGCGATATAACCGTCATCAGGGGTTCCCTTGTGAGTACCAATATATTTCCTGTCGTCATCTTTATTTGTCCACATATAAACAAAAGCTTCCGCTTGATCAGGCGTATGATCGGTAGACACTTCTACCATATCTTTACCTTCAAGATGATTCTGCCATAGCTCTTTGACATAGGCTACCATCTGTTTACCTTTAGGTGCTTCCCAAAGTACAATGAATGACTGTTCACCTTCGTTCTCACAAAGGAATTCATACACCCATTTGTTGTAGAGACCTGTATAGTCGATATCATCTACCTTAATACGGATCATTTGTTTACCTGAGTCAGACAGGTATTCTTCAACCTCTTGAACAGTACATTCATAGATGTTAAAGAACTTGTCTGACCCGGCAACGAATTTCTTAACTCGTTTTAAGTGGTTCATTTCAA
>Ga0255185_1000067_pt1 | contig 20430 bp, 31 predicted proteins | sample Miss_Cont_RepB_0_FD_183616 | JGI IMG/M metagenome (GOLD analysis project Ga0255185, IMG submission 183616) | Freshwater microbial communities from Mississippi River, Louisiana, United States - Miss_Cont_RepB_0h | ecosystem: Environmental > Aquatic > Freshwater > River | place: USA: Louisiana... | reverse complement strand
CCGAGCAGACCGTCACGGTGCTGAAGAACGGCAACGTCTCGATGACCGAGGAGCAATGGGACAACTGGGCGGCTGGCCCGATCACCGAGGACGAGCCGTATCAGCTTGATTGCATCTCGGCCAATCTTGGGCTAACCCGTGCGTGAGCAGCTAAAAGCTGCCTTCACGGAGTTTCCCTTCTGTCTAGCCACCTACGTTTGCCTGATAGGCGCGGGGTGGCTTTTAATTGCGGGATGGAAGCCTGTTGAGAACAATCCCCCTGTCTTTCAACAGGAAGCTAGGGTAGGGGAAGGGCAGAAGGTGTGGCAGGTGAGCCACACGGGTAGCATGAAGCCCTTCCTTCAGGGTGGGGAATATGTCGTTACGGAGGCCAATTACGACGCCATACAGCTAGGCCAAATCTTGGTCTACCAAGCTCCATACAACAAGAGTCCGATAGTCCATAGGGCGGTTCAGAAGGATGGGTTGGGATGGATAATGTCTGGGGACTCGGCCAAGCACACGGAGTCTTGGTTTCGCGTAACTAAGGACAACTACTTAGGAACTGTGGTGGCCGTCTACAGGCTTGACAAAAGCAAAGCTAATTAGACCAATAAGGCGATGACTAACGAACAATACTTGGAAATGCTCTATGCCGCGAGCCGCCGTGCTCCTCTTACTGCTGACGATCACGAGAACGTCAGGAAGGCCGCAGAAGCCCTTTTAAAGGCTTTGAAGCCCCAAGAGGATAAGGTGGTCGAGTTTAAGGACAAATCGCCTTAAAACGCAAGGAATGGCCGTTTAAAGGGCATTCCTGTAACGCCCAATAAGGTGTTATTTATCGGACGTAAACGCCCTTAGCGACCAATCTATTAGACGTTATGGACCTATCCACCCTTCTCGCAGGACCGATAGGGTCCATTTTAGGACTAGGGGGAGCCATCTTCCAGAAGTGGCTCTCCATGAGAGAGGCTAGGGAGAAGCATCAGATGAAGATTGAGGAGCTTAAGCTGGCTTCTCAAATTGACCTCCAGAAGGCAGACATAGCCCTCAGGTCCACCATTGAGGAGGGCAACTCCGAAACCTTCGGGAAGGCCATAGACGCCCAAGCTGGGCTAAAGGCCAATTCGGGATGGGCTTCCGACGTTCTAGCCCTGTTCCGTCCCGGCCTCACTTTGGCCCTTTGGGTGAGCTCGATGATTCTCGCGGTGTGGTATCGTAATACCAACCCTGAACTTATGAGTTTCATCATCACCTCCACCTTTGGGATGTTCTCCATCTCAGTTGGCTATTGGTTTGGAGTCCGTACCGAACAGAAGATGGCAATTAGGAGCGTCAAATGAACGTCCCACGCCAAGTAGGTAGTGATGTCCTAGCAATGGTGAGTGCCACCAGTAGCATTGCCGCTTGGCAGGAGCAGATTGATTGGGGTCTCCGCATCCTAGCTTCCCTCTTAGCCATTGCAGCCGGTGTCTATTCCATTGTGGTACGCTATCGGAGAGCTAAACGATGAAGAAGTCCAAGGCAGATATGCCCTGCAACAAGCCGATGAAGAGTTGGCGACCGGGCAAGAAGAAGGTGGTGAAGGCTTGCGAAGGTGGCAAGGAACGCATCATCCACTTTGGGGATAGCTCAATGCAGGACTACACCCAGCACGGCAGTGAGAAACGTCGGAAGTCCTATTGCGCCCGATCTGCTGGAATTAAGGGAGGGGAAGGAAAGCTCTCCGCAAACTACTGGGCGAGGAAAGTTCTCTGGTCGTGTTAAAATAGTTTATGAGCAAATCAGGCGAACGCTACAAGTCGAAGAAGCAGATGATGAAGCATGAACGCTCCGAAGGCAAGAAGGAGCGCATGATGGAGTATGGGAAGATGAAGAACAACGGCTGCTGCCAGCGCAAAGGCTGCAAGTAATATGCCCCTCACTAAAAAGGGTAAGAAGATTATGGCCGCGATGAAGGCCGAGTATGGCCCCAAGAAGGGCAAGTCTGTCTTTTACGCCTCTGAAAACAAGGGCGTCATCAAGGGAGTTCACTTCTCTCGTCGCTCGGTAAAGTAGACTCTGGTAGGGTAGAATAGGCAGACGATGAATCTGACCTATACCCGACCCGGAGAGCTTAGGAAGCCGGATGTAGATGTACTGCCAGACGGGCGTATCCGCATCACCCGCTACATCGCTGCGGGACACGGCGACAGGGACTATTCCGAGGTAACGGAAAGTGTAGGTACAGCCGACAATGGGCTGGCCACCGCCCTTTTGGTCAAGAAGGGGATGGCGCAGGTTAATGGCAAGGATGCCATTGTTAAGACGTATGAGGTAAGAAACGCCTCGTCTGAGACTTTAGTTGGACTGCCTGATGTCCAGTACACGGAGTCTGGGCAGAAGACGATGGTGTATGACTACATCCAGATGAGTTCTGGGACGTATACGCCCGGAACCATTGGAAGCACCCAAGCTCCCGGAGATGCCACCTGCATCCTTCGCACTGAGCAAACTGAGGACGATGGGACTACCCGTCAGATTCGCAGGGTATTTATCAACAAGGGACTTCTCCAGCAAAGCGATGAAACCAAAAACAACGGTGCGCTCCTGCTCAAGACGTTCGTCTACCTTAACGATGCTCCAAATCCCGCTCTTACGACCGGCTACACGCTTATTAGTCAGAGGACGGAAAACCCCAACGGACTTGAAACCACTACTTACACATACGCCAAAGGTGATGGAAAGATAAGTCAGGATGATACGACCTCAAACAATGGGGCGTTGTTGCGGCGAACAATCAGGCATATCACCGCACCTTCTGCGGCTAATCCGATTGCTACTCCCGCTGGCTACACGTTAATTGAAGAGTCCTATCAGGACAGCGATGGACATAGGATTTGGACGGCATCTTTTGCTCAAGGAACAGGTGAGATTAGCAGCGATGAAAACATAAGTAATAACGGTGCTCTATCCAAGATTACGATTAGGCATCTTTCGACTCCGCTTATTGTTGTTAATCCAATCGCAGCACCTGCCGCTGGATACATTCTAATTGATAGTTCCTATCAGGATAATGATGGGCATAAGGTTTGGACAGCCGTCTACGCCAAGGGTGATGGAGAAATTAGCCGAGACGACAACACCAGCAATAACGGGGCGTTGCTGAGGGCTACAATTAGGTATCTTTCTGATCCATCAACAACCAGCAATCCAATTACAATAACTGGTGGATATACGTTAATCGACGTTTCGTATCAGGATGCTGACGGTCATAAGATTTGGACTGGCACATACGCTAAAGGGGCTGGTGAGATTAGCCGCGATATAGCCTATAGCAACACCTCCTCTCCGGGAACAACTGGAATCACCAGAACAACTATTCGTTATCTGGTTGCACCTGCTGCTACCGTCCAACCAACCACTGAAGCTGGGTCTGTTGAAATTGCGCGTAGTCTGCAAGAAGCTGATGGACACCGCATTTGGACCACTGTTTGGGCCAAGGGTTCTGGTGAGATTAGCCGCGACATTCGTTACGTTCAGTCACTAGACAAGGGCGTAACCAATGGAGCTACGGTCGTTACCATCAGGCACCTGACGGCAATCAGCGTAAACACCAACCCCACTAGCGAGCCGACGTATGTGATGATTAGTGAGGACAAGTCCGATCAGGATGGCTATCGGGTATGGACGGTTGTTTATGCCAAGGGTACTGGAACTGTCGTAACTGATGTTGATATTAGAAATTCAGGTAAGCTAAGGATTCACCATAAAGTTGCATTAGGGGCTGCTCCATCAACTCCTTCTCCAGACATTGTTGGAGCCACAATGAATGTGGTTTCTCAAAACGAACGAAACGATAATGGATACAAAATTTATGATTACACTTGGGCAGAAGGACTTGGGATTGTTTCGGAACGTATCCAATATCGCGATGGTGGTCTTCGCCTTCTAAACAGGGATATTTTTTTGGCTCAGGGAACTACGGACTACTCTGCCTACACCCCCACTTACGGAATTGAGGTAGACAAGTCCTTTACGGAGGGAGAGGGAATCCGTAGGTATTCCGTAACTTGGATTCAAAGCAACAGCGGTGGAGACCCGCTTACCAATCCTGTTCTTCAATTTACAAGCAAGGTTCCGTTTACTTATCCGGGCAGAGCTAAGGCTTATTACATTCCGTTCACTGTTGGAGCATATACATCGCATAGGGCTTACGATGTTTTCCTGTCGCCGCCTGTTCAGTGCTTGATTGATGCTACGACAATTGTTTATTACAGATCAACCAATACTGCTCCTACGCCAAGTGTTGGATATACCCTGTGGAATCCGACAGACTGGGCTGTTATGCAATCAAAGTGGATTGGATGGTCTGATTCTCCACGTTCTAAGGTTGAAGGACTTCGTGGGTACATTGCAATGAATCCAACCGTTAATGCAACAGCTTTGGTTGTTGGAGCTACCTACACTATTTTAAGTGTTGGTACTACAACTTGGACATCTGTAGGAGCTAGTTCAAATACGGCTGGAACTATATTTGTTGCTACTGGTGTTGGAACTGGAGATGGAACAGCTATTCGTAATAGCGTTAATGGAACTAGCACATCAGCAACCGATAGGTCTGTTTTCGGAGATAGGGTTTTTGCTAGCACAAGTTTTGAAATAATTCTTAGTGGTGGCCCAACTGATCCTAGCGGGACAAACAAAACATTGAGTATTGAACAGGTTCCTGCATTCACTAAAACAGATGGAACCCAGTACTATCGTGTAACTGAAGTGTATGCCACTATTCCGACGCAACCAGCTTTGCCTACTTTAGCCACCTGATGAACACTCAGATTCCAGATGATCCCTTTTCTGGGATACAGATTCCTCAGCTTAAACAAGTCACGCAACTTGGAGATTCTTTGGGTGAACAGGCGGTTAGCGTTCAAATAGATGTAAACCAAACACAGCTTCCTGTTTTTAACGGATCAGATAGAACAACCAAGCGGCCCATGAAGCCGCCTCCTGACACCATTGGAACACAGGGACAAGATGAACCTCAGACATCTGAAGGAGCGGCAATCGACGTCGTAGGAAGTGATGGTAAGCTAAATAAAGTTCCTAAGCACAGCACTTGGGTTACACCAACAAACTACCCTACTTTTCTTAGAACTTTAACTTCAGGCAAGAAAGTTACACTTGATAGTAATGGACTTGAAATTGATAACGGATCGCAAACTGCTAGAATTTTCTTTACAGCATTCACAAAAGATTTAACAATAAGAGAAATAAGTATTTGCGATGCTGGAGTAACCAAGAAGATGTTGGTTCTTGGCAGCGCACCGTATGTCTAATTATGCCTCTTTTACTTTCATGCACGCCCGGAAGGTTTGAAAACTATTACGGCACGTTAAATGGACCACTTTACTATCCAGATGAGCCATTTAAAAGTCAGCTAGGATGTGCCTGTGGAATGTTTCAGGTTACTCAAGATGGAGGCGATGAGGGATATTCTTATAACTTTCCAATATCAGATAGCTGCGCTCCATTAAGATTTTTAGCACAGGGAACTCGCGGTGGTCAGGTTAATGATAGGATAGAGGTTAGATCAAATGGAGCTAGTACGATCCTTTGGTCATCAGACTGCAACAGTACTGATTTTAATTCTGGCTGGATTTCTGTTCCTACAGGAACCACTGATATCTCATTGATAGTTTACGCGCTTTGTTCAGGAGGTTCAGGAACCTATTGGTATGTGAATTTGGCAATTTTCTGTCTAACATGAAAACCAATGAGATGGCCTTTCGTAGGATGATGGAAAGGGCTGGAATTACAGAAGAAGAAATTGTTAAGCGTGGAGGAAAGATTGGAAATGGCGTTTATGATATGCCAGATGAAGAGCATCGAAAGATGATGATGGAGCATCATGCTCAGATTAGGGCATCATTTGCCATGATTCCAATGCAGCCTGACCCGCCAACAGCGGTTGAGTTGGCTACTAACTTTGCTGGTGCTATGGCCCGTTGGGCAGCAGCTGGGTTTAAAACCGTAGATAAAGAGACATTAGATAAAAGAACGGAAGTATGTGAGAGTTGTGAGTTTTGGGATGGTGCTGCACGTTTGGGGGCTGGATTGTGCCGATCTCCGGGATGTGGATGCACTTCATTCAAACGGTGGTTGGTGTCCGAAAACTGCCCACTTAATAAGTGGCCTAAATAACCAATTAACCTGTAGTCTCTGGTAGAATTACGCCTATGGCCTACGACGATTATCTAAATAAGGACAAAGGGTTGCGTGGAGGAGTCATGGACGCACCTGATCGTCAGGTCCGCATTGCTCAAGCCAAGATTGCCGCTGGTGCAGCCCATCTTCTTACGGCCAAAGAGTGGAATAGGATTGCTGAACGCCAACGTCTTGAGCAGGAAAGCCTTCCTATGGCCATGACGGCCTCAGAACAGGCTAATAGGGCTAGGGCTGCAATGAACGTAGGTCGTCCCCGTTTTACGGCTGAAGAGCTTCTTGCCGCAAGCCAGCCGGGAACTGTACCTGCTCCCGATGAGTTTGTTGTCCGCAACATTCCGGGTCGTGGAGAAAGCACGATGGTTAGGGGAGTTCCGATTGTTGGCGGTCCTATGCGGAGTGGCGAACTACCCACGCCTGATGAGGGATATGGGTATGTTATGGGTCCGAGCGGCTACATCAGTACCACTCCTTATGGAATGGTGCGCGGAGCAAAGCCGCAGCTTGGCGACATCACTGCTCAAGAAGCTCCTGTTGAAGCCCCTCAGCCTGTTGTTCAACCCACCGTCCAGCAAGCTGCCGACCAGTTGGTACGACCGGCCTATCCCGAAGCCGCTGGCTATCCGTTTGGTTTAAGTACTTTTGAAAAAGAAGCCTATCGTCCTTCTCAGTTGCCGGTAACTGGTTATCAGACAGCCAACCAGTTTATTGCACAGGGTAATGTTCCGATGATAAACATCCCTCCGTCCACTGCGGATGCGGCGCGTTATGCGGCTGCTGCTGGTGGAGGTGGATTTGTTCGTCCGATGGGTGAGATTCCTGCACAGGAACTTCCTGTTGCTCAGGCGGCTGTTCCGACAATTAGTCTTCCTCCCTCTTCTGCGGAGGCTGCTAGGTATGCGGCTGCGGCGGGTGGCGGCGGGTTTGTTACGCCTATGGGCGGTCCGCAGGTTCCTGTCATTAACGTCAATCAGGAGGCTGAACAGATTGCTGAAGCTCGGCGCAGGGGCGGGCTACGCGCTCCTTTGGGGGTTCCTTCCTCTTCCAACATTGCTAGGTATGCGGCGGCTGCTGGCGGTGGTGGGTTTGTGTCTCCGATGGGAATGTCTAATGTTCCCACGATTCAGATTCCCGGAGAATCCCAGTCGTTTATTGGAAACTTGGTTAATCAGGTTTCCAACAAGCTTTCTCAGCCTACTGCCATCTATCCCAGACAAATGGCTGCAAACGCTACTATTGCGGCTCGTAATGCCATTTACGGTAAGCCTGAGGCTAAGATGATAAATCTTTCTCAGGAGCAGGTTCCAGTAATCAACATTGATGAAGCTCAGGGAGTTCCCGTTCCGCAGCCTGTTCCTGCAAAGATGATAAACATCCCGCAGCAAGCTCCTGTGAGGACGATAAACATTAATGAGGCTTATGGAGTTCCCGTCAGCCAGAATGCGGCTCCGTTGACTACGGACGTTCTTGGCATCGCTTCTTATGGTAAGCAGCGGATGTCGCCTGACATTGTAGCCAATCAGCTTCTTGGGAGGCCGATGCCTGCTCAGGGTGGGGCTACGAATGTGATGCCCGCTAGCCGGTTTAACATGATGCCGCAGGGCGGTGTCACTCCTGCCATTACGTCTGGAACCAATGAGATGGGCCAGACTATGGCGTCGGGTCGATTTAACATGATGCCGCAGCAGTCTCCTGCGATGTCTGTTTTGCCGCCTATTCCTCCAGCCGTTCAGCAGCCTACTGAGAATCTTGTTCCTCCGTCCGACATGACGGTTAGTGCCATGATTCCTGAAGGCATCACCGGCCAGACAGAACTTGCTCCTCAGTACGTTGAGCAGCCTATGCCTATGGCTATTCCTCAGGCTAGCCAGTTCCAGACCTATCGCCCGCCTGAGCTACGGATTCCACAGTTTAATCCGCGCAACATCATGCAGCAGCCTAGTGTGTCTGAGACACTTCGTCTGCCCGGAGAGCTTAAGGCTTATGAGGCGCAGACTAAGGCCCAGATTGCGGCCTATCGGGCTAATGTTCAAGCGCAGCGGAATGCCTTTAAGGACGCTATTGATGCTGAACTTAAGTCAGTCGATATTGTTGGCAAGAAAGCCAGCGCAATTAGCACGCAAATTGCAAATCAGTTTGCGATGGGTGGACCGCAGTACGGCACGTTTGATGTGGATGGTAAGACGTTTGGCTACATCCGTAGCAGCCCAACTTCCATTACCAAGTTTGAAATAAAACCTAGTGAGTCCACTACTGAGCGTAACTACAATTTCAGGGTTGGAATTAATGAAGCACTTACAAACAAAATTTTAACTGGAGACCCCAAAGATCGTCTTGAGGCTAAAGGAATGTGGAATTCGCTTGGGTATCAACCCAATGAATTTGAAACATATGCAGGACAGGTTGCGGCGCAGCCTGAAGGCGCAGGAATGACACAAGAACAACAAGCTCGCGCACTATTAGCTGAAGCCGGTGGAGACAAGGATAAGGCTCGCAAACTGGCAAAAGATCGTGGAATTAAATTCTAATGGCCGACATCTTTGATAAAATTGCTCCAGATAAACAGGACATTTTTGATAAGATTGCTTCGGAGGGTTCTGTTTCTGGCACAACTACTGAAGGTCCATCAGTAGGCCAGCTTGCCGCTGGTGCCGCAACTGAGGCTGGATTCGGAGCTACTGGAGAGGTTGTTGGAGCAGCATTGGCAGTTCCAACGTTGGGTGTTAGCTATCCCGTAGCTAAGTTCACATCAGGATTTGCGGGTAGCATTGCCGCGCAAAAGATTGAAGGCCAGCCAGAGATTTCTTACGGACGAGCTTTGTCCGCTGGATTTATTAATCTGCTTCCCTTTGCTTCCGTTAGGAAGGGGGCTAAGGTTGGGGAGATTCTAGCCAAAGAAGCCTATAAGGGTGCTGGCATTGGAGCAGGTGAGGCCGTTGCCACCTCAATGATTGATGAGCAACGCCTTCCTACGGGTGAGGAGTTTCTTACCCGTGTTGGAGGTGGTGCGGTTGGTGGTGCTTTGGTTGGCGGCGCATTGAAGGGCGGTAGTGAGCTTATTGCCGCAGCCAAACCATCAGAACTATTTCAAACAGTTAAGGATGTTGCATCCAAGATTGCTCCCACTCTTGTTCCCTCTAGGGTTCTTGGAACTGAGATTCAGGATGTAACGATTAATGGTAAGAACGCTTTGCTCTCAGCGGTTGAGCTTGGGGGACGGGTCGCAAGACAGGTGGATGACGTTGTTGCTAGACAGGCCGATCCTAATGCGGCTAGGGAGTACCTGAATGACTATCTGAATGGTAAGGCAAGCGTCTTACCTAGCTATCTTGCTCCACTTCAGGGCGACATTGATGTCTGGTCAACCAAGATGAAGGAGCTTCAGGGTAGGCTCCTAGCCAACATTGACGCTGGATACATCAATGCCAGTCCAGAACTTCGTAAGCAGATTGAAGATTCAATTGCTTCTGGAAACTATCTAACTAGAGAGTATCAGTGGTTTACCAATAGCAACTATCGCCCTACTGCTCAACAGAAGGCTGAAGCTATTGATGAGTTGGCGGCAGACTATCTGTCTCAAGCTGCGGCTGCTAATAAAACCCTGTCGATGCAAGATGCTAGGGACAGGGCTTTAAGCTACCTTAATGATCTAGAGGGCAAGAAAGCATCTGTCATTAAGAATGGGGATTATTACCCAAGTGCGATTGATGGATTCTTGAAGGAACGTAAGGATATTGGAGAGAAGCTTCGTTCCTATCTTGGTGAAATTACTGATCCCGCTGAACGTATGCGGGGTACGATGGATAGGGTGGCGCGTGGAGTCTATCGCGATGAGATGGATGGCCGCATCGTTGACATCCTTTCTCGTCAGGGACTAGTCAGCAGTGTTGCAAGTGATATGCACAGTGCTGAACTCAAGCTGCGTCGTTTTCAGCCGGTCAACAAGCTTTACGTTGTTCCTGAGATTCAGACGGCCCTAAACAACATCTACCTTAGTAGGGGTGCGGATGATACGTCTAATGCTTTGTTTAAGGGAATCACTGACTTTTGGAATACAGCGGTTGGTGGAGCGAAGGCAACTAAAGTATTGCTCAATCCTCCGTCTTACTTGGTTCAGCTTTATTCTAACGCAGCCAATCTAGTTGGAATGGGGATCAATCCGTTTGCAAACTCAGGTCATGCAATGCGAATTGCTTTGTCTGAGTTTGGACCATTTGAGCAACTTCATAAGAACCCGTTAGCCCGTAAGGCTTTGCTTGCGGACATAGCAGAAGCCACCAAGTACGGAATTAAGGGGGCAAACATTCTTGATAGTGATATCCGAGATAATCTTGAGAGAGGATTGTTTTCTGAAGCGCTACAAAAGAAGCTTGGATTTTTCTCTAAGGCTTACACAGTGGCAGACAACGCTGGTCGTTATGTAGCTTGGAAGGCTAATCAAAAGGCCATTCAGAAGATGTTTCCTCAAGCTACTCCTGAGGCGGTTAAGGAGTTGGCAGCTAGATGGACAAACAATACTTATCAGAACTACGACCGGCTTTCACAGATTCCTAAGCTTGCAAGCAGAGTGGGAATCATGCCGCAGTTTGCGGCGTTCACGTTGGAGTTTGCCCGTAATCAATACAATCAGGGTAAGCTAATTAAGGAAATGCTGCGTCCTAATGTCCAGATGGTTAATGGACAGGCAGTAATGCTTCCTGATGGAATAACTGCTGGTATTAAGAATCTTGGTGCAGCCAATCTTAACGCGATGCGCGCAGAGGGAATGCGACGCTTGGCTGGTCTCACTGCTGTTTACGGCTCTACGTATGCCGCCATTTCGGCCATCAACTCCAACTATGGAGTGGATAGCGAAAAGGAACGTGCATTGAAAGAGACGGTGCTTGGAGACTGGGAGACCAATAACAAACTAGCCATCATTCCCAATGCGGATGGAACTGGTGGAAAGTATTTCAATCCCAGCTACATTGTCCCGCATAGTCTTGGCCTATCTGCATTTGAAGCTGGAATAAGCGGACAGCCCATTCAGTCGCTTGCTTCGTTTGCCGCAGATGAGTTGGTTGGAGAAGGCTCGTTCTTGGGTAGGTCTGTTTACGCTGGATTGTTTAACATCAATCCCAAGACAGGTAAGCCGATTAGTTACCAGACGGATAAGGCTCGTCAGATTTCTGATCGCATTGCGTTTGCCCTATCCGATGCGTTCCTGCCCGGTGTTGCTAGGGAAACGGAGAAGCTTGGTAAGGCCATGCGTGGAGAGGGCAAGCTCTCAGTCCCTGATGTGTTGCGCCGACAGGTTGGTGTTCGTTTTAACGAGTTTACCAATGAGGACGGGGCGAAGATGAATGTCCGCAAGTCCGTTGACAATCTCAAGCTGGCGGCTGGAGACTACAATGCGGCTAGGGATTACAAAGCTCTGACTCCTGTTCAGTTGGAGACGGTCTATCAGAATGCCAATACGGCTAGGATGGATGCGTTGAACAAGATTGTTCGCCATGCTTCCAACATGAAGACGTTGGGCATGGATGATGACAAAGTTGTTTCGGTCCTTAAGGATGTTGGATTGTCGTCCAAAGACATTCTTGGGGTGATGACCGGAAGTATTGAGCCTCTGGCTAGGGAGAAGAAGATTACGGCTTCTGATGTCTATTCAGAGATTGCGGCTTTGCCTGAGAAGGACCAGATGCGGGCTATCACTAAGTATGCTGGCACCGATCCGACGATGTACAAGTCGTTGATGGAGAAGCGCAGAGAGGAACTCAACCTAAAGGCGCGTGGTGTATCGACGATGGATAGGTTGGTTATGAGTCTTGGGATAGACGACGGCGAGCGGGCTAGGTACATCAACCGTACCAGCGAGAACATGAGCCCTGCTGAGAAAACCATCTATCTCAATAGTTTGAGACAGAAGCGGATTCTGACGCCTAAGGTGGAGACTCAGCTAATTGTCTACCGTTAGACAACATCAGCCCACTCGTTAATCCGTTCGTACCACCCCGGTTCTAGCCAGAACTTCAGGCCGTCGTTTACGCCTGACCAAATCTCCCCCAGATAGGTGGGTTGACCCCCGTCTGGATGGGGGCTAACCCCTACTAGGGTAAACCGCTGCCTATTGGCTTCTAATACGGTTAGTTCCCCAGCCCGCTCTGTTAGGACGCATTCCACTATGGGTTTGAACCTGTAGATGGGCGGGCCGTCGTCTGTGGTCATTCCTTTTGATTTAAGCCAATTGGTTTCCTATTGGCTATGGATACATAGGCAATAGGTCAAATCGCCTATAAATTGATTCTAACCACATTTAAGGCGTACTTACGAAGTACCCCTTATCCGTAGTTCTATCATATCCTGCCCATCCTTACGCACCCTAACAGGCGTAATCTCAAACTCTATCCACCCTAGGGCGCAAGCAGACCTACCCGCATCCACGTTGTAGGAGGCGCGACCAGATTCGTAAGCCTTTAGATAGGAACCAGTTCTGCCTAGCCAAGGGGTGCGCTCCCTTACCTCCACCCCATTCTTGGTGCTTACGAGCTTGATTCTAGGACTGGACGGCAAGCATCCCTTGCCATGCGTGTGTCCCATTAAATAGATGTCGGCGTCTGCCGTTCCAGCCATCTTCTCAATCGTATTGAACTGACCTCCGGGGCTACCCCCTCCCCCCTTCCCGTGATGGGCGAAGATGTCTAGAGCTACCCTTTTGCCTGTTCCTTTGAGGCCGATGGAGAGACGGATGAATCCGCACACCCCCAGATATTTCCCGCCCAGAGCCGACGCAATAAGGTGATCGGTAGTTTGATCACCAAAGTCAAAAAAGTGATTGCCGCCAAGAAGGCCAATAGTCCTACCGCGCATAAATCCCAGCTCATTGACCAGAGTTTTCGTAACGCCTTTGTAAACATCTTTTAATGTGTTTTTAGTTGTGTCGTGCAGGTTGACATCCGACAGGATGATGCGTTCTGACGTACTCACCCCGTCCGTGTAGTCCCCCATGCCTAGGAATAGGGCATTCTTCTGGGCCTTGGCGTAGTCCAAGAACTCTTGCCAATGGCTGTGGGCGAACATATCCGAATCCCTGTGGATGTCGCCAAACGGGATGAGCTTGAAGGGCTTCCCGATCTCCGCTTCCACCTTTACGTTGTGCGCTGTGAAGATGCCGTCCGTTTTCATTTCTTATTAGCCTTCCTCACTTCCCTTTGCTTTTGCGTGACTTCGGCATGGCAGGCTTTGCAAAGCAACCTGTATCCGTCTCTCTCGACGAAAAGGCGTTCCACATAAACATCCCAACCTTGGAATCCGAGAACTGGGTCCACAACGGGATTGATGTGGTCAACGTGGCATTCGGAGTTCCCGACAACTTGGGAACATGAGGCACATCGGTACTGGTTCCTACCAACCCGTGCTCCCTTCTTACAGGCATACTTTGGAGCCCATCGTCCTGAAGCTCGCCTGAGTGCAGATATAACGAACGAACGGAATCTAGCTTCGGTCCAAGTTCCATTGCATCTATTCATCCGTTTGTTCTGCGTACAACTTCATGCCCCAACCATAACAGACAGGCGTGGATGTGCTTGCAATTGACACGCTCCGCATGGGGATAGTCGTATGGGGTTGAACCAACCTTTATCCTAGGGCCGCATCTGGCTTGCCAGTCACGGCATGAGCACTCACCCATGCCGCGATGTAGTGAAAGATCGCATACGTAGAACTCCTCTTCCTTGGACTCTGAAGTGACATGGAAGAGAAGCTGGCCGCGATGCTCAACCTTTAGCGGCTTTTCGGGAAGCTTCGCTTTCCAGACGCTTGGCTCTTGCTGTAACGAAGGCATTGTACCTTTCGATTAGTTTGAATTGATCGACAGGGTCTTCGCAGTCACGGATGTCCATGACCAGCGCAGCCATTACCTGTTCTTCGTAGTGTTCTAGTTCTCGTTTGTCCATTTGAGTAGATAACCTTTTTGTTCTGCCCATTTCGGGTCGTGATGTATTTTGTCGTGACACACTCGGCAAACAGCTAGGAAGATGGATGTGTCATTCAGCTTCCCACCTCTGCCGAGCGGTAGTTTGTGGTGGATGTCGGTTGCTTCGTTTTGTTTGCAAACCTCACAGATCGGAGTGACTTCTAGGTAATCCCACTTGTTTACGCGATAAACCTTAAGGGCATCAGCCCTCTTCTTGCTGATCCGTCTGAGAGGTGTGCGCCTCATCGAAACTTAGCCGTCTTCTTGGCTATGGCCTTGGGCTGTTTGACGAACTGCTTGCCAGCCTTCATCCCCTTACGCTTTGCGGCGTTTGTCGCGGCTTTCTCCGCAGGACTTAAGGACTTCCAAGCAGCCTCAGGCAGATAGCGTTCGCCCGTTTTAAGACTGGGCTTACCCGACGCCGTACGCCAACGCTGTTCCGTCCACTCCTTCAAAGACTTTTGTTGAGGTTTCATTTGTATCCTCCTCCAGCCTTCTTGTATTCGGTGGCCAAGAACTGGGCTTTGCGTGCGGACCATTGACCCGCATTGCCTCCCTTGGTTCCAGCCTTAATCTTTTGGAACAGCCTCTTACGCAACGCTGGCTTGGTGTAAACCCCAGCGGAATTAACAGTTGATTTGGTTTTCATGGAAATTGTCGCAGTCTCCGATTTCTTCACGCGACCTGTTGCCAGAGTCGTCGGTACTGCTGCGCCCCAGTTAAGTGAAGCGGGAACGGCTGAGAATACCCCAACCTTCTCAGGGAGTGCTAAGACACACAACCCTGCCCGCTAAATTAGGATCGCGGATCGTATTCATTCTTATGTCGCCAGATGGCGGCAGCATTCAGAAAGAACTCCCATTCCTTCCTAAGCTCATCCGCATCGTACGACATGACATCAATACGTCCCGGTTCTGTGGTTGAGATGTAGACGTTACACCCAATCGTGTTGTCCAGAATGGGCTCGCCGCGAGTCCAATAGGCAACATGATAGGCCGCAATCTGGGCAGCATGACCAAGCTTGGGAAGGATGGGCTCTCCCTCTCTTGTCTTGGTGGACTTGAAGTCCACAATCCCACAAGACTTACCTTTGGTTACAGCCAGATCGGTTGTGCCGCCATACCCATGCTTCTCATTGGCCACCGTAATCTCAGACTCTTGGATGGTTAGTCCAAGCTCCTCAATCTTGTGGATGGCAAGACGGGCATAGTCGGCTTCATTCGCATTGGGCATCGGCTCTTTCTTAACCAAAGCCTCAATGTTGGCGTGTATCCGCGTACCTAGATTGGCCGCCTTATCTACCTCATCAAACGCCATCCTGAGTATGTAAGACTCATACTCAGACTGACTCTCATCAGCAATCGGTGGACGCTTGAAGCAAGCTTCCACAATCTTCTGATGCTTCCACCTCTCAAGCCACGGCATATTGATGGTCCTGAGAATGTTGGTGCAGGAGGGCAGAAGCTTGAGCTTCTTCGCATCCTTTAGATTAGTCGGTCTCTCTGGCTGTTGCGCGCCTTTCTTCGTCTTCTGCGTGTGGCACGGCTTCGCGTCCCTTGTATACCAATGTTCCATTTAATTTCTCCTCTATTAGTTTGTTTATTTCTTCCGACATTTCATACCACCCACGAAACCCAATCTTAACCAGATTGAGTTTGTGGTTGATATCGATGAGAGCCAGCTTCAAAGCCCAGTTCTCATCCTGTAGTTCGTTAGCGCGTTGCGAACTGGTAGATGAGGACACAGATGATGGCCGTTATCACCGCAGTCGCAATGCCGATGGTAATCAATTCTTCGTTGTCTTTCTTAAAGTTCATTGGATTGTTCCTTTGGCTTTGGCTCGCTGATGGCAATGGACAGGAACTTGGTTCCGGTCTTTGACTCGCGAATCCATCCGGCAAGACGGAAGTCCTTACCGTTGACATTCAGCTTGCCCGTGTAGTCAGGCTTCTTGTCGCCTTCGCCCTTCTCGTTGTTACGGAAGAGCACGCCCTTATTGGTATTATCGTATTCCATATGTTTGGTTGGTTAGCAGAAATCAGAAACCACTGTTGTTTTGTACCGTTTGTTTTGCTTTTGGTGTGCTTGGCGTAGCTCCTCCGCTAGCCGCATTCCCATCGTCGTCCTCCTGAGTGATGCAGAAAAGTGCAGCGAGTGAGTATCGGCGCAGGTATGTAGTAGCTGAACCAACTCCCTGTGGGTCAGCCTTAGGGAGCGGACTGAACGCCGTGTCTTCGACCCATTGGCCCGACGAGTGGATGGCACGAGTTGACAGGTGTAAACCCGTTGTTCCTTCACTGAGCGTTTGGAGGATGACAATCCCGTGCTTGTTGCACGGCTCTTTGACCGCTTCAATGACCGAGCCGAGACTCGCGTAGCTGTTTCGGAAGTGCGGGTTCTTGGCGTCTTTGCTTGCATTACCAATCTCCTTTTGAGCAGCCAGCAACGCTGGCGCAATCTTGTCTATTTGTTCTGAGGTTTTCATTCTACTGCTTTCTTGGTTTCCTTAAGCCATTCCAAAGTGGCATCAACCACTTCCTGTTGCTCGACACACTCAGGTGCCGGAAAGAAGCTCATCCATCCTCCCATGATGACGGCGGCTTGAGCGAGCAGTTGCTCGTATTCCTCTCTCTGTGGTTTCATTTTCATCTTCTCTGCCTTTCTTTTTACTGGGTTTGTGTTGTCCGTCAAGAGATTTCTTGCGGAAAATTGTGTCGTAGTTTTCCCGATACGTCTCGGAGAAACAATTGCGTGGAGCATCTCCCTTTCCGTTCATCGTGCAATGGCGTTGAAGGTGGTGGTTGGACGGTGGAATGACATGGTGAGTGTCGCCACTCCGTCGCTGCGTCCCTTAGCTTGGATGATGTTCACCTCAATTCGTTGGACGGACTGGTCGTTCAAGTCCTGCGTCGAGCCATCCTCCTTCGTATCCGGTGCGTGGATGAAGATGACACGGTCGGCATCCTGTTCAATGTTGCCGGACTCACGCAGGTCAGAGAGGCGCGGCACCCTGTTCTCCTTCTCCACCTCTCGACCAAGCTGTGCTAGCAGGATGACGGGTATCTTCAGACTAACGGCTAGGTCTTTGAGGGCCATCGTCATCCGTCCAATGGCAATGTCGCGGGTCTCTCCCCTTTCCTGCTGAGGATCGTAGCGTTGGAGGTAGTCCACGATGATTGCTTTGACTGGCATGAAAGACTTACACGCTTCCACCCGTGCTGTAATCTGGCTTAAAGTGCGGTCCTGATCGAAGACGCTGAGAGTCTTGAGCCCAGCCACTTCCTCCAAGCCTCTGGTGAACTTCTTGCCTTCAATATCCATAACTTGGTTACGCCTCACCGCTCTCCAACTAACACCCGATCTGACCTGAGCGAAGAGAGGAGCAAGCTGTTCAATGGGCATCTCACGGGAGAACAGAAGGACGTTGCCATGCTTGTTCGCCCAATGCCATGCCACCTGTCTGGCGCAGCTACTCTTACCCCTGCCGGGTCTGGCTGCGATGATGATGAGTTCGCCAGCCGTAGCCTTCCCCATCTCCCTGTCCCAATCAAGCCACGGCCACTCCAGCCCTGCGTTCTCCTCCGTTTCTTTCCCCGCTAGAATGTCTGCCACCTTCCCGATGCAATCCGTAGCCGCCTGAGCCAGACTCTTGGTTAGGTTGGTTGCGTTCTTCAACGCCAAGACCCGTCCAATTTTCGCGACGAAGTCATCCAAGCTGGCCTTCCTGACCAACGCCGCCTCCCTAGTTTCTTCCGAGATGAGGGCAATCTGACGTAGCTGGTAAAGCTCCCTCAACTGATCCAAACTATAGGTGAAGGTGACGCCGGTAGGTCCGTGCTCCAGATAGCCGGTGGCTTCAGAGAACCCAACGACCCCTCCGACAGAGTCCAAAGACCCAGCCTTCTTCATCTCCTCACACAGGATGTGGGCGTCAAACGGACGGCCATGAGCATGGCACGCCATGATGGAAGACCAAATCTTCTTGTGGGGTAGGTGGTGAAACCAGTCAGGCTGCACCCGATAGTCGAGTGCTTTGATTAGGTAGGTGGGACCATCCAGAACAATGCAGGATAGCACCGTCCGTTCTGCTTCGATTGAGTGTGGTAGGTTCATTCTCTTCCTTTGTTTTTCATGTAGGCTATGATGTCTTTCTTGGTGTGCGGCAGATCGGAGTAGTACTTCCTACGATGGACGATGTTGCCAATCGTAGTCTCAGTACTATCCAAATCTTTCGCGATGGACTTGATGTGCTGCCCACTCTTGTACCTCCTGATGGCTTCCAAGACTACGGCAGACGTAACCGGAGCACGCCTAACGTGGTCCTTCCGCTCTGTTACGGAAGTACTACAGATAGGAATATCTGAGGCATATTCATACTTACCGAGATGCTTTTCCATCAGCCAGCGGATGCTGGCCATTGTTTCGCTGATATTCATTTAATTTCCTTTCTAGTTGTCTGGCAAATTCGGCACTCACTTTCTCAACTGGTCCACATTGGAGTAGCTTCAAAACCTCCCGGTCGGTAAGTGGCGTTGGTGATGATTTTGACATCACTCCATCGTTTCCAGATGGGACCGTCTGGGGTGGCGAGCTCAAACTCGCGTTTGAAGGTGAAGGGGCAAACAGCTTCCGAAATAATTTCATGTTTGGTTATGTCTCCACAGGGCCAATGGACCCAAGCGAAGAGCGTGAAACGCGGACGCGGTTTCAGCTTCATTGCAAGCCTCATTCTTCCACCTTTTGAAGAATCTCTGCCAGTTGGTTACGGATGTTTATCGCCAAGTCCTCCACGCTTTCGTACTTTCCTTCCCCATGCTTCACGACGCTGCGTAGGTGCTGGTCGATGTCGTGCATAACAGAGAACGCCTCCATTGCGTGGATGGCGCGGGCGTACTCGTAGCGTTCGTCAGGTAGATTGAATGTCAGAGTCGCTTTCATTTGGTATGTAGCAGTCTAGTTTTTTTGGTTCGCTGAACTGGGAAATCGGAAGACCAAACTTCTCGGCGCGGTCCTCAACATCCTGAGTGAGGGCGCGAAAGCAACGCTTGAATTGCGTGCATCCGTCACCTGAGCAGAAAGTCATGTCTTTGTAGACCATACAGCCTCCGATACGGTTGGGAATTGGGTGGTGAAGAGTTGCTTGATGGAGTTGGCTACGTCGCGGTGTTCCTTCTGCGTGCCATCAGCGCATCGCTGGTCGAGGTAATGAATCCATGACCTGACGTTGCCGGTCATGTACAGGGTGGTCTGGGTGCAGAGGGGCAGAATCATGCGGGCTGTTTCCCTGCTAACACCATCGGACAATAGTGTGTCGTAGACTTGGAATGCCTCTCTAATCACCCCGGCAATAAACGCATCGGCTTCAGGATCGTTGAGCAACTGTCCGCTTGCCTGTCGATTCTTCTTGTCCTGCAATCGCAGCTCGACGGGCTCTACGTCGATGGACTCAGCATATCGCTGGCTAAATTCTTGAAAGGTGAACGAACGATGGCGGAGAATCTGCGCGGCTATGGCCCTGCTAGTCACGATCTCCACCGTCATGCTGACTGTCTCAAAGATGGACCAATGCCCATGCTTTACACAATACTTGAGCAGACGCGGAGCTGTCTCCGTGTTTAGCTGATTGCTTGGATTGCTAACCCTCGCACAGTAGGCGATGAGTTCGTCTGCTGTATTGATGCCCTCTACGAGGGGTTTAGTTACTGCTATTAGTTTTGTTTTCAAGTTTTTCCTTTAGTTGTGCGTTCATGCTGGCTTCAAATGCTATGCGTTCGCGGAGCTTTATGTTCTCGGTTTTCAACCTCTGTATTTCATCGCACGCCCATTTACGGTAGGCCGCGAAGTCGTCAGCTACGCTCACGGCTGTGCCTCCTTTTGCAGAGCGGCACGCGCCATCCGCCAGATGTGTTGCTCGTCGCTTTCGGTCATAATGTCGTGAAGCGCCTCCCGCAGCGCGGCGTTCTCGGCCTCCAGCGCATCCAACTTAGCCCGATACTCCTTACAAGCGTTCAATAATTTTTGGTAGTCGTTCACGGCTTTATTTCCTTTTTACGTTGTTCCATCATTCCATCGGCATAGATGTATGCCCACTTAACATTCGCTTCCCATCCCTCGGTCTCGCCCCAACTGTGCATGATGCCTTGAAGGGCAAGTCCCGCGAAGTAATCTCGTAGAGTTATTTGTGTTTCTGTTTCCATAAGTCCTCGTTGTTGTCTATGTCTGCTAAAGGTAGGTCGTTCAAGTCCATCCGGGTTTGCTCAACCAGTTGGACTGCTAACAAATCTAGTTCTTCG
>Ga0255185_1000035_pt1 | contig 34146 bp, 27 predicted proteins | sample Miss_Cont_RepB_0_FD_183616 | JGI IMG/M metagenome (GOLD analysis project Ga0255185, IMG submission 183616) | Freshwater microbial communities from Mississippi River, Louisiana, United States - Miss_Cont_RepB_0h | ecosystem: Environmental > Aquatic > Freshwater > River | place: USA: Louisiana... | reverse complement strand
GGCGCCTTCACGGTTTTCCCGTAGTTCAAAAGTCGAAGTCTGATAGATAGGGGTCGTCACTGAACGCGAAGTGTTTTCGTGCATGCCCGCATGAACGGCTTTGGTGGTAGGTCCCCAAGTTGTTGTAGCGGGCTTTTTTTTCACTTCCATCCCCCAAAGTTATTTAAGCATCTCATCAAGAAGGTTATTCACGACCGCTGCATTAAGTTGGCCTTTACCTTTTTTCATCACTTGGCCTACAAAATAACCCTTAAGACTTAGTTTGCCGGCCCGGTATTGTGCTAATTGCTGTGGGGACGATGAGAGGACTTCCTGAACTAAAACTTGAATAGCGGCGGAGTCTGAAACCTGCGCCAGGCCATCTTGAGCAACAATCTCTTTGGCGGATAAGGCGCTCCCTAGGAGTTTGGGTAATATACTTTCTTTCGCGCTGCTTCGTGTCACAACGCCGTCGTCAACTAAGTGGATGAGTTCCGCCAGTCGTTCCGATGAAAGGCCAAGACTTGTGATATTTGTATCGTGTTCATTCAGTATCCGACTGATTTCCCCTAACATCCATGTACAAGCGGATTTGGGACTCACGCGCGCCAAGATCAGTGCTTCAAAATAATGGGAGAACGAAGGAGAAGAAACTAACATTTCACTATCGTACTCACTCAGTTGATAGTCTCGTCGATAGCGTGCGGCACGCGCTTGGGGTAATTCGGGGAGACGCCGCCGACTATGCTCAAGATCTTGTGACGAAATGACCAAGGGGGGGAGGTCCGGTTCGGGGAAATAGCGATAGTCCATCACCGCTTCTTTGCTTCGCTGGGAATAAGTTTGATTGGTGTCCGAATTCCATCCTCGAGTTTCTTGGGTGGGGGTTTGCCCTGTTTCATACAGTTGAATGTGCCGCTGAACTTCATACTCAAGTGCGTGTTTCACGTAACGAAATGAGTTGAGATTCTTAATTTCAACGCGGACCCCATAGTGAGTTTGGCCCTGAGGACGAACACTTACATTCGCATCACAACGAAAAGACCCCTCCTCCATATTTCCATCACAAATATCTAAGGAAGTGACCAATTGGTGCATCGTTTTGAGGTAATCGAACGCTTCTTGGGGCGAAGCAAGATCAGGTGCGCTCACAATCTCGAGCAACGGCACCCCGGCTCGATTGAGATCAACTAAACTGGCTTGCTGGCGATCGCTGTGTTGGCTTTTCCCTGAATCCTCCTCGAGATGCGCTCGCTCAATCCCTACGGTGATGGGCGCAGACGTGCCACGAACGGAACGATCTCCGGCTATCACTACTTTCCCTTGCTCAATGATGGCCCGCGGACCTTGGGTAATTTGGAAGCCCTTGGGTAAATCGGGATAAAAATAATGCTTGCGATAAAAAAAACTCTCCGGGGTGATGTTAGCTTCGAGGGCCAAACCCAGACAGAGGGCCATACTCACCGCATCTTGGTTGATCGACGGCAGGGCACCGGGTAAGCCTAGGCATACCGGGCACGTTTGACTATTCGGTTCGGTGCCGTATATATTGGCGCAACCGCAGAACATCTTTGATTGTGTTTTCAGCTGAGCGTGGATCTCAAGGCCAATAACGGTTTGATAGGCAACGGACATGCGGTCTCCATGCCTAGTTTACCTTGTGACCTTTATGGTTGGCGCCTGGGTTAAAAAGTGTAGCTGACAAAAGCACCCATAGAACGTGAGGGGCTAAATCGATTAACCGGACTCGTGGAGTCCGTTGAAAGACTTTTTTCTAGTCGTAGTCCAAGCGTCACAGCAGAAAAACGATAGCCGGCAAAGACGTTAACAAGGGGGGTTCGATAGGTGGAAGACGCTGAAAGTGATGAGGTTGGTGTGGGTCGATACGTGTAGTTTAGATTGTCCATTCGATACCCAATGCCGAGCCCCAATAAAATCCCATCGGGTCGGACATGAACCATATTGACCCCTAGGCTTGTGGCGCGGTAACCCAATTGATGTCCGGTGTATGGGCTGCTCAAGGCAACATCGGTATTGATAAGGTGTCTTACCTCGAGGGCAAATTCACCGAAGCCATTCCCAAAGGTTGAAAATCCTTTCTGAACTGATAATTCTGAGGTTGAAAAGTTTTGGCTCGCGATTGTGTGCTGAGAGGATTGATAGGCGAGTTGCCATCGCCCTAAATACTCATCGGACCAAAGCGTAGTTGACATGATTAACATGCCCATAAAGAGACGTTTCATCGCATCCCTCCAATCTATTGTTTTACTGTGAACAATAGACGTTCAGGTTAGCACAAGTAAATTTCAGGCCGGGGGCATAGGCGCCCCAGAGACGGATAACGCGTCATTTACCCAGGCAGAATCGACTAAACAATTCATCCAAGGACGATTCCGCTGGGTCCGATCCGGTGAGTCGGCACAGGTGTCTCCAGGCTCCCTGAAGCGCAGATGCGTAAATTTCGGTGGGCGCGCCCATTGGAGCGTTGAGTAAAGCCCATAGGGCTTCTTGAATATTAAGCAGTAATTGAAGATGCCGGTCTCTCCAAAATGATGTGTGGAGTTCGCGAGCCCGGTGGCCTCCTAAAAATCGATTTTCAAGGGCTTGCTGAAGTTCGTCCGTAGCAGCGGGTTGAAGCGAGATAGAACAATCGGTGACTAAAGAAGGAGGGCCTTGGTCGACCATGGTGCTAACCCTCATGACTTTATTACTGAAGGGATGAATCAAGGCCTCGGTAGCAGAATCGGGTATAGAATCCTGAGCGGGAATTAGGTTGAGAATAAGATCGGCTGAGAGAAGTAGTGAGTGGATTTTATAAATACCCGCCTGTTCAATATACTCAGCCTTATCCCGAATCCCAGCGGTATCGAAGACCGTGAGAGGCAGATCGCCTAATTCTGCTCGGCCTTCGAGATAATCTCGCGTGGTGCCCGGCGTATCGGATACGATCGCTCGTTCATCCTTCAATAAATAATTAAAGAGGGAGCTTTTTCCGGCGTTCGGTCGCCCTACAAGAACAATATGGATTCCCTTTTTGATCCACTGGGCGGCTTGAGCTTTCCGGTATTCCAACTGAATTTGCTCGACCCATGCAGTCGCCCATATTTTCAGAGCGCTCTCGTCGAGCGACAAATGTTCGTCCTCGCCATAATCAACAGCGGCTTCCGCTTGGGCCACCCAGCCTGCTAATTCAGCATGAAAAGCAAGAACCCAAGGTGGGCTACCGCCTTGATGCGCTTGGGCTTGTTGGAGTTGTAAATCTGTATCGGCTTCCATCAATTCCTGCAAGGCCTCTACCCCTAGCAAAGATTGTTTCCCATTAAGAAGAGCACGCTGAGTAAATTCACCAGGGCGTGCTAGCCGTAAGCCAAGCGCCAATAAACAATCTGAAAAGCGCTGAACCAATAGTGGGTTTCCGTGGAGGTGGAACTCCACACAATCCTCCCCTGTATAACTTTGAGGTGCGGGAGAAAAAACGACCAGGGCTCGTTCGTAAAAACAACCTTGAGTACTGTTCCATTTCAGACCGCGCCTGGCTAGTTGCTTTGGAGGCGGTAGAGTGCAAAGCGGGGCGAAAAGGCTTTCGAGGTTGTCGCCGGAGGCTCGAATGATATGCACTGCGCTCTTAAAAAGGGGAGTCGCTGAGGCAAAAATAGGAGTGGTCATTGAGTGGAGTAGATCAAAGTCGTTGAATGACGAGTTTATACTTTGATGGGCTGCGAAACATAGCCGCGCTTTACCCACCATGTTTGGCCGAGGCCGATCAGGGTGAAAACCGTGTAGTAAAGGCAAAGTCCCGCAGGGGATTGGGCAAAGATAAACACCATCATCGCAGGCATCATAAACATCATAATTTTTCTTTGTTGGGGGTCGCCCATAACTGGTGTCATGGCTGTTTGAGCGATCATGCCAAGCCCCATAAGGATGGGCAGAACATAATAAGGGTCTTTCCCTGAGAGATTCTGAATCCAACCAATAAAAGGTGCGTTACGTAATTCAAAGACCGCCTGAAGCATGGACCACAAAGAAAATAAAACGGGCATTTGCAAAAGCATCGGTAAACAGCCGCCGAAGGGACTGTGGTTGTTTTTCTTATAAAGATCCATTAACTCGCGTTGCATTTCAGCTTTTTTAGACATATCGTTACCGTACTTTTCATATTTAGCCTGTATGGCTTTTTGGTGTGGCTCAAAATCCTTCATCCGCAACATAGAGATGGTTTGCTTGGTATTTGGCCACCACAATAAACCTCTTAAAATAACGGTGAAAACCACAATCGACCAGCCCCAATTCCCAACATAGGTGTGAATCGCCTTCAAAATATAAAACATCCACTTAGCAATCGTTCCAAAAAAACCAAAACTCACAGCTTGAGAAGAAAGCGGGTCGAACTGTGCTAGGGTATTTAATTCTTTGGGGCCCGTGTAGAGCTGAAGCCTAGTGGGAGTAGACGAGACAGGGACGGTGTACCCAAGAGTGGACACACTCACCGGTGTAGTAGTGGATTTCCAAATGGCGGCAAAGTAGTGGCTCATTGGTTGAAACGCAGCGCCCTCTTCAACACCCGCATCGAGTCCAACCCGTTCTGTGGCAACCGGCAGTACTTCTCGCTCATCCCCCAAAAAACTAAAAAACGGGTCCGTGAGGATGTCGCTCCATAATGTTTCATTTACCTGATTAACATCGAGCGAAAAAACACGCCCCAGATTGGTGACGGGTCCCATGGTTTCTGGCAGTGGGATTAGGGTGAGGGTTTGAGGTGTAGGGCTGGTAGCTTGAGCCTCAAGAATATAGCCTTTGTAGGGCACTGTCCAAATCAGATGATCCCCTTCATTGTTAAAGAAATCTAGGGTGATACCCGTCGGGGTGGTTTCGCGACGAAGATCACTAAAGGGCTTAGAGAATTCCCCTAGCCCAATAAAATTCCCAGTGCCTAGGGTTGTTTGCTGTGGGAAAAAAAGCGTTCCATCGCGCAACCATTTCACCTGAATCAAGGCTCCGGTATCTTTTCGAAAGGACACATCGAGGTCTTGCATGTTAATGGTTATGGTTGAACCTGGCGATGCCAGACGTGTAGATTTAGCCACAGGCTCGGAAGCCACCGGCATAGGTGTCGGCCTAGATGTCGTAGCGGGGCTCTCCACGGGAGCAGAATTGCTTACTGGTTCGGTAACCGGCGCGTAGCGGCTTGTAACAAACCATTGAGCCCCCAATAAAATTAAGGTTCCCAGGGTGAACCAAAGGATGTTTCGATTTTGCATGTTCAACTTAGTCCTTTAATAAGATCCACAAGGTGTTGCGCCATTTGATGGACAGGAGGGGTCGTCCTCTTAGTGTGCCTGAGGGGGCGAACCCACACCACCCATGACCCAGAAAGGGGATATTGACCTAAGGCTAAAAGAAAGGCGTGCCGAGCGACCCGTTTGAAGCGACTGCGCTCCGGGGCAGACCCAAAACGCTTATGGACAGACACAAGAAGACGCGGGGTGTCATTGTTTTGAGTGCGAATAACTCTCAAATCAACCGGGGCGTCTTTGAAGACTAGTGGCGGTGGTGGAGTTAAAACTATATGATCGTGTCGCCGAATGGTTCTGAAGATTTTTTTAAATTCCACGAGTCTTTTAGAGCGCGATTGTATGACGACCTTTGGCGCGACGGCGTTTCAAAACTAACCGGCCACCCTTGGTTTTCATACGAGAAAGAAAACCGTGTGTTTTAGATCGTCGTCGTCGATTAGGTTGAAATGTACGTTTCATAGGCGTCCTTACTTACCCTCAAGATCTAGCATGAAGGCGAACTTACAAGGTTACCATTGGGGGGCTGAAACCTCAATTGAAAAGGCTCTTACCCCTACCCCGCCTAGTGATAAAGTAATTATCCCCCACGTCTGATGTGTTGCGGTGGTCTTTGGGATTAGGGTGAAATGCCCTCATGAAAAACAAGGGATTTATGGACGCTACGCCAATGGAAAATGATGCTCAGGGGTTGTGGTCTTTGATCCGAAAAAATCTACAGGGTCGACTCTCTGCGGGAAGTTTCCAAGAGTGGGTATCGCCCTGTGTTGCTCTCCGGTCGGATGGCAACACACTGTGTGTCCAAGTGCCTAATGCATCGACCAAGTTGTGGATCGAACAACAGCTAGCTGAAGAGTTTAATGATGCACTCGTCCAAGAAGATTTAGCCCATCTTAATCTTGTTTTCCAGATTTCAGGCTCGCTTCAAGTCCCAACGGCACCGGCTGTCTCCACGCCTCATACTGGCGAAACACCTTTGATATCTTTCCCTCATTTATTTGCTCGTTACACGCTCGACCGTTTCGTTGTTGGGCCAAGCAGTCAACTCGCCTTTGCGGCCGCCAATTCCGTGGTGGAGCATTTTGGCAAAAGTTCCTCGTCATTTAATATGAACCCTCTATTCATTTATGGGGCGTCAGGCCTCGGCAAAACCCACCTTATGGTCGGAGTGGGGCAGGCTATTAGAGATAAAACCCCTTCAGCCAAATTACATTATTTGAAGGTCGATGGATTCTTTCATGAAGTGACCGCTGCCATTAGCAAGAGAAACACAGAACCCCTCAGAAAAAAGTACCAAGGTTGTGATGTATTGCTGTTGGATGATGTTCAGGCATTGGGAAAAATGGAGAGAACTCAGGAAGAAATCTTTTATGTTTTAGAGTACCTTCTGCAACACGGAAAACAAATTGTGATCACATCAGATAAGCCGCCTCAACAACTTGAGGGGCTTCATGAGCGACTAAAAACGCGTTTTAAGTGGGGGTTAACCGCGGATATTCAACCGCCCGATTTTGAAACCCGAGTTGCAATTTTAAAAAAGAAGCTTGAAGAACCTGATTTTATGGAGGCCCCAAAAATTGATGACGAAGTTTTAGGTTTTATCGCCCATCGGGGTAAAGGAAGCGTCCGTGATCTTGAAGGCCTTTTAAATCGAGTTATCTTTCAAGCCCAGTTTATGAGGGTAAGCCCTAGTTTAGAGGTTGCCCAAAGTGCTTTTCAGGGCCAAAACGGAGACGAGCCTTTGGGGGCTGTTCCCATGGAGCGCATTCTTCGCTCTGTTGCGGAATCATTTCACATCTCTTATGGGGATCTAAAGAAAAAGAAGGGTCGAGAAGCTTCTATTTTAGTTCCGCGCCAAGTCGCAATGTATTTAGCACGAGAGTTATCTGTAGCCTCTTATAGTGATATTGCTAAAGAGTTTGATATGCACCATAGTACGGTCATGAATGCCATTGACTCTGTAAAGCAGCGAATGAGAAAAGACAATGATTTTCACAAACTCGTGCACGCTTTATTAAATACGGTTTACTAAAGGGTGGATTATTTCATTGGGTTTGGGTTCGTAGTGGGATAAGAGTTGCCTTCGCTTGAGCCATAAATACCAAGGTGAGTCTTATGCATCGGCTATATTTTATGAGAACACATCAACTAACGCGACCCGATGGGCGGGCTTTCAAGCTCAAAACATATACACCGAAAATAAATCCCCTGGGTCTTGTGTTGATTTCACCGGGTGCAGGGGGGAGTGAAAATAGCTATTGGTACTTAGCAGATTATTTTTCTAACCAAGGTTACTTGGTTGGCGTCATGGAACATCTTGAAAGTAATCTTGAGTCTCTGAGGGCCCACACCAAACACCAAGGTTTAAAGAAAGGTTTGATGGAGATGGTGACCGACCCCTTATCTTTTTGGGGCCGCATGATGGAAATTCAGGAGGTATTAAATTGGGCCGATGGTGTGGTAAGTGGTCCTAAAATCCTTGTGGGTCACTCAATGGGGGCTGCGACGGTCATGATGGAGGCGGGGGCTAAAAATAAGCTTAATTGCCTTGGTAAAGACCGTTTTGACGCGTACGTAGCGCTTTCTCCTCAGGGACCGGGGTTGATTTTTCCTGAGGGTGCGTGGGTTGGTCTAAATAAACCCATGTTGTTAATTACTGGTACCAAAGATCATGAGTTGGATGGTGATTGGACGTCACGACTTCTCCCTTTTGAAAATATGAACCCGGGTACCCAGAAATGGTTGGGGGTTATTCAAGATGCTGATCATATGAGCTTAGCTGGAGTAGGGTTATCTAGAGAACCTGAGGGGTGTGTTTTAGAGTTAGTGGGTTTATTTTTTAAAAAAAATATAGGTTTAAAAGAAAATAAAACACCGCTTTTGGAGAAAATAAAACTCACAATAAAATAAGTTTTCCACAATAAAATGCCTACTTTTGGGGACACCTTGGCTTGACAAAAGTGGGCTTAGGGGGGCTTTCCACAGGTTGTGGAAAACCCTTTGTTGACAATCCATTTTTGTAATCCAAGAAAACCCAAAAAACCCCTTGTTTTACAGGGGATTCACAATGAAATCCACATGCTGTATTTAACGCTTTTGTAGGTAAGATTAAGACTTAACCACTTGATCCACATGTCCACAACCACTCATCATCATCAAGGTGTATTAATGAGTAATCAAATAAAGATAGGTAAAGAGAGATTAAGCAAAACCTTGGGTATTTTAAAGTACGCACTGGATCGTCGTGTCACCCTCCCCATCCTTCAGTATATTTTTATGAAAACCAACGGTAAGGAGTTGGTTTTAAAAGCAACCGACATGGATCTATCTTTTGAGGCCACCATCCCAATAGAGGGGCAGGGCGATTGGTCCATCACTGTACCCGGCCGAAAATTTATTGACACAATTCAATCTTTTCCAACCACAGAACTAACCCTAGAGAGTACCAATAACTCTAATCGCCTATGGGTACGCGCTAAAGATATGAACTCTGAGCAGAATATCCAACCCAGCGATGGATACCCAGAATTACCCACTAATAATGGGAAATTAGCGCAAATCAAACTCCCCATTCAAAAATTAAAAGAAGCCATTGGGTTAGCTTCGATCGCAGTCAGTCGAGACACCACCAAACCCACCATGGCGGCTGTTTTGCTTCATATTCAAAAAACCAATATTCGATTAGTAAGTACCGATGGTTTTCGACTAGCGATCGCTGAAATCCCCTGTGAAACAAAGATTAATGAAGAGGTAAAATTAGTTGTACCTCGGCGTGCGCTAGATTTGTTTCCACAACTACTCACCAATGAAGGCGAAGTGGTTATTGCGTGGGACGCCACCACTTTATACATTGACCAACCCGGCCTTAAATTTTCCACCCGCCTAGTCAATGGAAATTTTCCCGCCTATGAAAAAGTCATCCCCCAAGAGCTACCCAAGAAAGTCCTTATAGATAGGGATCTTTTGAGTAAACGCCTCCGTTTTGTTGGCCTCAAAAAAGATGACTACAACAAAAATGTTCAACTTGTTTTTGCTTACCCAAATTTAAAAATTGTCTTCCAACATCCAGACGAAGGCACCAATCAAAGCACCCTTCCTTTTTCTGGTGAAGAACAAGCTTTTGAATTGGCTTTCAATATTGACTATCTCACCGAGATTCTCGATCGCCTTACCGGAGAAGATGTGGTATACCAATTTAAGGATGAAATTGGGCAAGGCATCTTTACCAGTCCAAGCATAGAAGGCTTTGTGTTCCGTTATATTTTGATGCCGGTACGTTTCGCCAACCCAACCCCGGCCTAGTTTTATTTCTCTCAACCCCTTCGAATCAAGCGAGTTTTGATGTCTGAAAATGTCTCCAAAAATACCCCACAAACCCCCAGTGTTAGCGATACCTATACAGCAGATAACATCACTGTTCTCAAGGATTTAGAGGCTGTTCGCAAACGCCCAGGTATGTACATTGGGGACACGGATGATGGGAGCGGTCTCCACCACATGGTTTACGAAGTGGTGGACAACTCCATCGACGAAGCTCTTGCGGGTTTTTGTTCTCGCATTGATGTGATCATTCACTCTGATGGATCTTGCACAGTTGAAGACAACGGTCGTGGTGTTCCAGTTGATATTCACAAAGAAGAAAAAAGATCAGCAGCAGAAGTTATTATGACGGTTTTACATGCGGGTGGAAAGTTTGATAACACCAATACGGAAGGTAAAAACGCTTATAAAGTATCAGGGGGTCTCCACGGTGTCGGTGTTAGTTGTGTGAATGCCCTCTCTGAAAAACTCTACTTAACAATTTGGAAAAACAATAAAGAACACCAGGTCACGTTTACACGAGGCAAAGCCGATAAACCCCTTGCTGTAGTTGGCCCAAGTGATAAACAAGGCACGCGCGTTCGGTTTAAACCCGACACAGAAATTTTCAACAATGTGTTGGATTTCAGTTTTGAAACTTTAAGTAAGCGCCTCCGAGAATTGAGTTATTTAAATCAAGGTGTTCATATTTATATTGCGGATGAGCGTACCGGGCAAAGTCATGATTTTGAAAATACGGGTGGTATTGCTGCGTTTGTAGAGCATCTAAATAAAAATAAAATTCCTGTAAATAAACCACCCATTTTTATTCGGGATGAAAAAAATGACACCGTGGTTGAAGTTGCACTCCAATGGAACGACTCCTACCAAGAAGCCATCTATTGTTTTACCAACAATATCGGCAACCGAGATGGGGGCACCCATTTGGAGGGTTTCCGATCTGCTATGACCCGTGTTGTCAACACTTATGCCGAGAAAAACAACCTCCTTAAATCTTTGAAGATTACCTTGTCGGGCGAGGATGTGCGCGAAGGCCTCACGGCAGTGATAAGCGCAAAGGTCCCTGATCCTAAATTTTCAAGCCAAACCAAAGACCGCCTAGTGTCATCAGAGGTGAAGGGAATTGTTCAGGCGATTGTTTACGACAAATTAAATAATTTTTTTGAAGAGCATCCCCGAGAAGCAAAAATGATCATCGAGAAAGCCATTGATGCGGCCCGGGCACGCGAAGCAGCTCGCAAGGCTCGTGATTTAACTCGAAGAAAAGGCGCCCTTGATGGCGGGGGGCTTCCCGGGAAATTGGCGGACTGTCAGGAACGCGACCCCGCACTCTCAGAAATTTACATCGTGGAAGGGGACTCCGCCGGCGGGTCAGCTAAACAGGGCCGTAATCGATCTAACCAGGCGATTTTACCCCTCAAAGGTAAGGTTCTAAATGTTGAAAAGGCTAGGTTTGATAAAATTCTTGCTCACAACGAATTGAGAACCCTCATCCAAGCTTTAGGCACCAGTATCGGGCCCGGAGAGGATGGTTTTAAGATTGAAAATCTTCGCTACCACAAGATTGTCTTGATGACAGACGCAGATGTTGACGGGTCTCACATTCGCACACTATTGCTAACATTCTTTTATCGGCAAATGCCAGAACTTATTGAACGCGGGCATTTGTATGTTGCACAACCCCCGCTATTCAAAGTGAAAAAAGGGAAAACAGAAAAATATATTAAAGATGAACGATCGCTTGAAGAATTTTTATTTCAAAAAGCTCTTGACGGTTGGACTCTTACCCTCCCAAACAAGGAAGAACGAAAAGGCGCCGCCTTGGTTCGCGATCTTAAAAAATGGGGAGAGCGCAACCAGCTTTTCGCAAAATTGAGCCGCCGTGGGTTTGCCGCCGATTTGGTAGAAGCCCTATTAAATGCGGGCCTTCTTGAGCCCGACGCTTTTACAACGGTCTCTAAAGTCGACGCGCTAAGAGAACAACTTGAAGCATCACAGCTAGGTACCTGCACCATTCATACCGTGGAAGAGAGCATAGTCGATGAGATTGTCCACCCCGCCTACCATCGATTAAAAATTATCCGCATGCACATGAACCGCCCCATTACATTATGGGTTGATGCCCAAGTCGCACAATGGAATGAATTTCGCCGAGTAGCAGCTCTAAAAAATGAGCTTGAAGTTTTTTACGGCGGCCGCCTTCAGTTGCGACGGATAAACACCAAAGACTCCGAGAAAGACAAAGAGAAGGAGGAAGGTGAAGAGACCATGCTTAGCAAGGATATGGACTTTGATTCCCCCGAAGCGCTTCTTGAGCGTGTGATGGAGGAAGGTAAACGAGGTCTCAGTGTCCAGCGGTATAAGGGCCTTGGTGAGATGAACCCCGAACAACTATGGGAAACCACCATGGACCCCGAGCGGAGAACCTTCCTGCAGGTTCGTATCGATGATGCCGTTCAAGCCGAAGGAATATTCACAGTACTCATGGGGGATGCAGTAGAACCTCGCCGCCAATTTATTGAAACTAACGCACTCCTTGCCGACAACATTGACATCTAAACCTAAGAGAAACCTATGTTAGAAATGAACCGGATTGAACCCCTCGATATCGAAAAAGAAATGAAACGGTCCTACTTGGACTATGCGATGTCGGTCATTATTGGGCGTGCCTTGCCCGATGTTCGCGATGGGCTAAAACCCGTCCACCGTCGCGTGCTTTACGCCATGAAAGCCAGTGGTAACGAGTGGAATCGGGGCTACCGAAAAAGCGCACGAACCGTAGGAGACGTCATTGGTAAGTACCACCCCCATGGCGACTCTGCAGTCTATGACACGCTAGTTCGATTAGCTCAACCCTTCTCCCAGCGTCACGTCTTGATCGATGGGCAAGGGAATTTTGGCTCGATCGATGGCGATAGCGCAGCCGCAATGAGATACACCGAAGCGAGACTTTCGAGACTTTCGAATGAACTCATGGAAGACATCAATCAAGAAACTGTAGATTTTGGCCCCAACTATGATGGGAACGAAGAAGAACCCCTAGTGCTGCCTGCCCGTTTCCCTAACCTATTGGTGAACGGTAGCCAAGGCATAGCAGTTGGGATGTCTACCAGCATCCCCCCCCATAATTTAGGCGAATGCATCAAGGCCCTGATCCATCTTATCGACAACCCCATGGCCGATCTCAGCCATCTGATGAAACACATCCCTGCCCCTGACTTTCCAGGGGGAGGCAAAATGCTGGGTACCGCGGGTGTGCTTGACGCATACCGAACCGGCAAAGGGCGATGCGTGGTTCGTGCGAAGGCGCATACCGAGACCATCAAAATTAAAAACAAGGGAGAAGTTGAACAAATTATCTTTACCGAGCTCCCTTATCAAACTAACAAAGTTCGCGTCATAGAAAAAATTGTTGAGCTGATTAACGATAAGAAAATTGATGGCATTTCAGACATTAGAGATGAATCCGATCGAGAAGGGATTCGCTTAGTGATCGAAGTCAAGCGTAACGAACCGTCAGATATCGTGCTGAACCAACTCTATCAAATGACCGATCTTCAATCCTCGTTCCCCATTAATCTATTGGCGATCGTCAATGGGCAACCTCGCGTTTGCACCCTTAAGGAAATCCTTGAAGAATTTATCGGTTTCCGTCGCGAAGTCGTCACGCGTCGTACCTTGTTCCAACTAAGAAAAGCCGAGGAAAGACACCACATTCTATTGGGATTGACCATTGCTTTAGACCACCTCGATGCAGTTATTAAATTGATCCGCGCATCCAAAACAGGGGACGAGGCCAAGGCCGGCCTAATGGAGGGACGGTTCGCTTCCGCCTCGGAAATCAAATCAGACCCCACTCTAAAATTAAGCGATAAGCAAGCCCAAGCTATTTTGGATATGAGACTGCAACGTCTCACAGGGCTAGAAAGACAAAAAATTATTGACGAGCGCCTAGAAGTAGAAAGCACCATTGAGGAATTGAAATCAATTTTAGCGAATGAAAAAAAATTATTAGGCGTGATTAAAACAGAATTGACCGAAGTCTCCAAAATGTTTGCGGATCCTCGTCGAACAGAAATCACCCACGACACCGGCGACATCCGGATGGAAGACGTGATTCCAGATGACCCCATGGTGGTCACTGTGTCGCAAACGGGTTACATTAAGCGTACTGATCTCAATAATTACAGACGCCAGCGTCGCGGCGGCAAGGGCAAAATCGGGATGAAAACTAAAGACGAAGATTTTGTCGCACAACTTTTCATCACGAAAGCGCACGATACACTCATGGCGTTTACGGACCGCGGTTACGTGTATGCTTTGAAGGTTTACGAAATTCCAGAAGCAGCTGCTAACACTCGGGGGAAGCATTTTAAAAACCTCATTTCACTTAAAGAGGGTGAGAGCGTTGTCACATTGATGCCCATTAAGGAATTCTCTGAGGGCATGAATCTGGTTTTTGCAACGGCCAATGGAACCGTTAAGAAGACCACCTTGAGTGCTTACGCCAATATTCGAAGCAACGGTCTTATTGCTCTAACCATTGAGGAAGGCGACCGACTGGTGGCCGTACGTTCATCAAACGGCAAACAGCAAATTGTACTGGGTACAGCCCACGGTAAGGCTACGCGCTTTAGCGAAGAAGAAGTCCGGGCTACAGGAAGACCCTCGATGGGAGTTCGGGGTATCAAAGTGGCCAAAGGTGATTATGTGGTGGATATGGAAGTAGCCAATTCTTTGCCTGATCTACCCGAAGGAAAAGAGGCCGATGAAAGCACCGCTAAACACGGGCTTCTCTTAACGATTACTGACCGAGGCTATGGTAAATCCAGCTTGCTACAAGATTACAGTCTGATCCATCGTGGGGGGTCGGGGGTTATTAATATCAAACTCAACCCCAAGAAAAACGGCTCATCTGTGGTGGGCTTCAAACTCGTTCTGCCCGGAGAGGGCTGTCTTCTGATTACCCAAGAAGGCATGGCGATTCGATTTGGGGTTGAGGATATCCGCCGGACAGGGCGTAACACCCAAGGGGTTCGAGTCCATAACGTTTCTTCAGAGACCGACAAAGTGGTGGCCATGGCTAAAATTGATGCCTCCGCTCATGCCCTTGATGAATCAGACGAAGAAGACGACCTAGATATCGAGACTACTTCCACGGGCACCCCCCTTGGGATCGAAGAGCAATAGGCCCTTCCCTCTAAGAGCCAAAACCCCTCGACCGTTCCACATGGAACACCGAGGGGTTTTTTATTGGGGGATGGGAAATTGTTGAGTGAGACCCAACACCTCTGAGCGTATCTGGCGAATGGAGGCTTCCTTCTCGGGCTCTACAAGGACCCGATGGATCCAACCGCCAACCTGAGCCATTTCGGGAATCCCCATTCCTCGAGTTGTTATTGCTGGAGTACCTAAGCGAATACCACTAGGCTTCATGGGGGGGTTTGGATCAAACGGGATGCCGTTTTTATTAATGGTAATACCAGCTAAATCAAGGGCTTTTTCCGCGACCGAGCCCAAAACACCCTTAGCGAAGACGTCCACTAAAATTAAGTGATTATCGGTTCCGCCGCTTACAATACGCCACCCTTTTTCTTGAAGGCTATGGGACAGAGCCTTGGCATTCTCCACCACTTTCCCGCTGTAGGACTTAAAAGAGGGGTCCATTGCTTCTTTAAAAGCAATAGCTTTCGCGGCTACCATGTGCATTAAAGGCCCGCCTTGGACCCCGGGGAAGAGACTCCGATCAAGCGCTTTTGCGTGGACCTCCTTGCATAAAACCAAGCCACCCCTGGGACCCCTTAGGGTTTTGTGGGTTGTGGTGGTAACAAAATCTGCAAAAGGCACTGGGGACGGGTGGTGTCCTGACGCCACTAGGCCAGCAATATGGGCCATATCAACCATCAAAAGAGCCCCTACTTCATCGGCGATCTCTTTGAAAAGCCTAAAATCCCAATGCCTCGAGTAGGCACTTGCTCCCGCTACAATCATCCGAGGTTTGTGCTCGCGGGCTAGGGACCGCACTTCATCCATATCTAAAAGCTCATCGTCTTTACGAACATGGTAACTTTTGAAGTTGTAAAGCATTCCACTACTGTTTAGTGGGTGCCCGTGGGTCAAATGACCTCCATGGGCTAAATCTAGGCCCAGAAGGGTGTCCCCAGGCTTAAGGACGCTGAAATAGACGGCCATATTGGCTTGGGCACCGCTGTGTGGCTGAACATTGGCATGTTCTGCGTTGTAGAGTCGTTTAGCCCTTTCAATGGCCAGTTTTTCCATATCGTCCACATGTTCACATCCCCCGTAATATCGTCGGCCAGGGTAGCCCTCCGCATATTTATTAGTAAAATGGGACCCCATAGCCTCTAAAACAGCCTTGGAGGCGTAATTTTCAGAAGCAATCATTTCTAGATGATCCTGTTGCCTTGCAATCTCCCCCCGAAGAGATGCAAAGATTTCAGAGTCTTGTCGTTGGATATTCTCGTACATGGGGACCTCCTAAGGGGTTGGGATAGGTGTTCCATGTGGAACACTTTTTAATTACGAAAAGTTTCGTAGTTTACATACGAAATATTTCGTAATAGATCAAGTTGGAGATGGCCGCAACTCACCTCATAATAGAAGTATGCCCTTTCTTCCGGATGCCCACGATAGCGCCCTTTCTGGGTTTGAAAATCCCCTAGCTTCTCGTTATGCCAGTTCGCGTATGAGTGCCCTGTTTTCAACACTTTACAGGCAAAAAACATGGCGCCGGCTTTGGGTATTACTGGCTGAATGTGAATCCAAAATGGGTCTTACAATTAGCCCCCAACAACTCGCTGCTATGAAGGCTACCCAAGATCAGGTGGACTTACCTTTGATCGCTGAGTATGAAAAAAAATTGAGGCATGACGTCATGGCAGCGATTCACGCGTGGGGCGAACAGATTCCCGATGCCCGAGGCGTGATTCATTTAGGTGCCACTAGTTGTTTTGTAACTGATAATGGCGACACCTTAATTGCCCGCGAGGCCTTGACCCTGGTTCGCCAAAGAATTCAAAGCGTCCTCTTGGCTCTGCGAACCTTTGCCCTTCGCCACGCAAGTTTGCCCACCCTAGGGTATACCCATTTTCAACCCGCACAGCCCACCACGGTTGGCAAACGAGCGACTCTATGGGCGCAAGATCTCGCTTTAGACCTAGAAGATTTGGACCACCTTTTAAACACACTTCCTCTCCGCGGCCTAAAAGGTGCAACGGGAACCCAAGCGAGCTTCGTAGAACTTTTTGGTGGTGATAAAGAGAAAACCCAAGAACTCGAAAATATTTTTTCTAAGCAATTGGGCGTGCCCGTTATTGCCGTCAGCGGACAGACCTCAACCCGAAAACTTGAAGATCGAATCGGGCAAGTGTTGTGTGGGGTTGCAAGCAGTGCAAGTAAATTTGCAAACGACATCCGTTTGTTACAACACATGAGAGAGATCGAAGAACCCTTTGGTAAAGACCAAATTGGCTCGAGTGCAATGCCCTATAAACGCAATCCAATGCGCTCAGAACGCATCGTCAGCCTTGCCCGTTTTGTCGTAGGCTTACTGCCTAGTACCTACCAAACCTCCTCCAATCAATGGCTCGAAAGAACGCTTGATGACAGTGCGCACAGACGCCTCACAATTTCACAAGGTTTTCTTGCCATCGATGCAATCTTAATTCTTTACCAAAATATTGCCGAGGGGTTGGTCGTTCATACATCCATGATTGACGCGAATCTTCGCCGGGAACTTCCGTTTTTATGTGCCGAAATCCTGTTAATGGAAGCTACCCAACGTGGGGGGGACCGCCAAGCGCTTCATGCCAAATTTAGAACAAGTGCTCTTCAATCTGCGGAAGAAATTCGCCACGGTAAACCCAATCCCCTTCTTGCGCTCCTTGCAGAAGATCCATCGTGGGGACTGGGGATTAGCGATATTGAATCACTCCTTAAGCCAGAGCGTTTGGTAGGCCGGGCCCCCGAACAGACGGCTGAATTTATCGAAAAGGTCCTGAACCCAATTCTGGCTAACTTCAAACCGCTTGCTCCTGAAAGCCCCCGTGTTTAAGGTCTAAAATATATGTTAAAAATTGCTGTCGTAGGTGCGCAAGACATCTTGGGCCAAGAGTTAGTTCGTACCCTTGAAGCTCATCACTGTTCAGTGCTTCCTCTCGCTTCTGGCCCTCTCACAAAAGAACAAGAAGAAAACGATATTGTTGCTTTTGCCCCCACCCCGGAGTTGATTAAAGACTACGATGCCATCATCTTGGCGCAACCTGAACCGAAGGGTTTATTAGATAAATTCTCAGGCCGTGTGCTTGACGTAACATCGGATGCATCCCGAGGAACACCGGCACCCCTCGTGGGGGCTTGGGGTACTGAAAACAGGCTCTTTGTTCGTCCAGCGGTTGAGCAAATCCTCTTGTTGCTACCGGGCCTTATTGAAAATTTTGGAACCGTGAGCGGGGTTTATTTACGATCCGTTTCTCATCGAGGAGAAACGGGGTTAATGGAACTCCATCAACAAAGTGTCGCCGTCCTTCAAGGCGAAGAACCGGGCACAGCTCCTTTAGGGTATCGCGCTGCTTTTGAACTCGTCCCTCAAAAACCCAAGGGTAGGATCACCGATATTTTCACCCCAACCTTTCATGGAGATATTTTAGTTTTGAATCTCATTAATCCAGATAAATTGATGTCAAAAATAACTAATGCTCCCGACCAGGTGGTATGGGTAGACACTCCCCCCACCTCTCGGGATGCATCAACGCGTAGTGAGGCTCTGGCGTACGCTGATCTAGATTCATCGGGGCACTATGCCACACTCATCATTGGGTTTGATGCTATTTTGTGGGGTGTTCTCCGACCAATGATCCGGCTTTTATCCCTCAAGGTTTAGTCACGTATGCACCGGCACTTAGATGAAAAACAAGGCCGCTCAGATTTCTTTAGCTCAGTCAAGGCTCTTGCTTTTGGCTTTCTTGCGGAACGCCTAGAAGGTCTCACAACAGGACTGGGTGCTCACTTAATTCGCCCCCCCGGTGCTCTAGATGAACTTTCTTTTTTAAGTGCTTGCACGCGTTGCGATAAATGTATTGAGGCTTGTCCTCAAGATGCCCTGATTAAAGCGGATGCTAAAACAGGGCTTGCGGTCGGGACACCACACATCGATCCCCGAAGAACCCCTTGCTTTCTTTGTACTGAATTACCCTGTATTACCGCCTGCCCCGAGGGTGCGTTGGTATGGCCTACTCGCCCCACCGATGGTGGATTTAATCGCTCCGGCCCCGAGGCTGTTTTGATAGGGACAGCCGAAGTCGCACCGGATCGTTGCCTGACCTATGAGCGTGAAGATCGTGCTGCCCGCTCCTGTCAAGTTTGTGTAGATCGATGTCCGTATCCAAACCTTGCCATCAAAATGGAATTCAACGTTGAGCATACCTTCGCACACCCCGAGGTGGTATCGGAATTTTGTACAGGTTGTGGGCTCTGTGTTTTTGGTTGTCCTACTGATCCCGCAGCCATTCGCATCATTCCCGCTCAACAATTAAACTAAGCTTACATTTATAAAATCACAATTCCATCCTGTTGGCTCACCTCAAATGCATTGAAGCTACTTCGGACCAAGGGCCCAGCATATACGGTAGAAAAACCCAGGCTTTTAGCGGTTTTAGCTAAGGATTCAAACTCTGCGGGAGGGACATATCGAGCAACCGGCAATTGATATCGCGTGGGCCTTAAATATTGCCCAAGTGTAAGAATGTCGACGCCGACAGAACGGAGGCTTCGAAAAACTTCTAGCAACTCTTGTTGGTTTTCACCGAGACCCAACATCAACCCGCTCTTCGTTTTGAAATCATTACCTAATAAATTTCGTCCTAAATGTTTAGCTTTCTGTAATACCGATAGTGAGCGTTCAAAGCGTCCTGCTGGGCGGACAACAGGATATAGTCTTGGTACGGTTTCAACATTATGATTTAAGACGACGGGACCTGCGTGGACCACATTAGCAACGGCGTCCAGGTCACCCATAAAGTCAGGAATGAGGACCTCTACTGAGACAGTGGGGCAGCGGCGGTGTATCGCTCGGACTGTTTCGGCGAATTGGGCAGAGCCACCGTCCGGGAGATCATCCCGGTTGACGCTCGTTAAAACCGCGTAGCGTAGGCCCATGGCTTCGACCCGGGAGGCCGTATCCTCGGGCTCATGAGGGTCGAGCAACGAGGGCCTCCCGTTTTTGATGGAACAAAAACCACAGGCACGAGTACACACATCCCCCAAGAGCAAAAAAGTTGCCGTACCGTGGGAGAAGCAATGGGTTCGGTTGGGACAGCGTGCCTCCTCGCACACCGTATGCGAATGGCTTTCCCGAAGGCCCACTTTTAAATCATGGAGCTGGCTTAAAGAGGTCTTTTCTTTTGCAATCCAGGCCGGAAGTCGTTCATGGGTGCCAAGGACTTCACGACCGCTCTTTTTTGGGAAACGACCCATGTTCCTAGCCTCTTATTTATTCTGACAGATGATAGGATTAGACCATTCTCGAAAACCTTATAGGCTCTTGCCTCACCTTTTAAGAAGATCTCAATGGGAAATATTAAAAGCTTTTTACTTGGCAAGCGTTATTCGGACGATAATACCCATCAAACGAAAGTTAGTAAGCGCGTCGGCCTTGCAGTTTTTAGTTCGGATGCCCTAAGTTCCGTTGCGTACGCCACACAATCTATCATGGATACAATTTCGCTAGCCGCCCCCGCCGCAGGGTTATCGGGCGCACTCCTCTTAGGCGCCTTTGCTTGGTCTTGGTACGCCGCCTTAGGTATTGTAGGCCTGCTAATTATTTTATTAGTGAGCTATAACCAGACGATCCGTGCTTATCCATCAGGAGGCGGAGCGTACTTGGTGGCTCGGGACAATCTTGGCTTGGGGTTTTCTCAATCGGCAGGGGCTAGTCTTTTGGTTGACTACATTTTAACCGTCGCCGTTAGCGTCAGTGCAGGGGTATCCGCCCTAACCTCCGCCTTCCCCTCGCTGGATCCCCACCGAGTTCTTTTCGCATCCCTTGTCATTTTATTTGTAGCCTACGTCAACCTCATTGGCGTTAAAGAAAGCGGATTATTTTTTTCAATCCCCACCTATGGATTTGTCATCAGCATTCTATCTTTGGTGGCGATGGGGGGCTATCGGGTATTCTCAGGCGACCCCTATGCAGCAGAAGATCCCTCCGTGCGAGTGATCCCTGAGTTTAATCAATTCACTGGGTTCGCCGCTATTTGGCTGTTCGCCCGAGCGTATGCTGCAGGGTGTACCGCTTTAACTGGGATAGAAGCCATCTCCGACGGGATTCAGAATTTCAAGCCTCCGGCCGCGGAGAATGCGGTTAAAACGATGCGTTGGATGACCCTTCTCCTGGGGGCTATGTTTTTGGGTATTACGTATCTGGCTAATCATTTCCACTTAACTCATCGCCCCGATTACTCCGAAACACTTCTCTCGACTTTAGCTAAACGCATTCTCTTTGTACCCGGATCATCAGACTTTGCCTACTACTATTACCTCATCGTCCAAGGGTTCACTATGGCCATTTTATTCCTCGCTGCTAATACGGCCTATGCAGATTTTCCCCGGCTAGCCGCTCTCTTGGCAAAAGATAAATATCTTCCTCGTCAATTCTCACAACAAGGCCATCGCCTCGTTTTTTCAAATGGAATTATTATTCTTAGCGTAGTGGCATTTATTTTAGTTTGGGTGTTCAACGCGCGTGAACATCGGCTACTCGATCTTTACGCCTTTGGTGTTTTTCTTGGGTTTTGCATTAGCCAAGGCGCCATGGTCGTTCGGTGGAGTCGCCTCAAAGGCCCGTTCTGGAGGTTGAAACTCACGCTGAATGCCTTGGGCTTTACGGCGACGTGTTTAGTTTTACTAGTGATTTTAGCCACTAAATTCACCCATGGAGTTTGGGCCGTTACCGTTTTGATTTTTGGTCTCGTTCATGTCTTTCGCACTATTCATAAACACTATGAAGACACCGCTCAAAAGCTATTGAACAGTACGGGTGGGTTATCGTTGCACCGAAAAAATCGCGTAATTGTTTTAGTCTCAGGCATTCATTCGGGTGTTGTATCTGCTTTAAATTATGCCAAGACTATCGCACCCCATGATCAGATTGAGGCGCTAACGGTAGATCTTATTGATGAAAAAGGAATTCATAATCCCGAAGTAGAAAAACTTAAAGATGATTGGCACCGATATGGCGAGGGCATTCCTCTCGTGACTATAGAAAATCGCTACCGCCAAATTGTAGACCCCATTGTTGTGGCGATAAAAAAAATGAGAGAGACGGAACCCGAGTGTACTATCAGCGTCGTCATTCCGGAATTTGTGGCTCATGGCTTTATTGAAAAACTTCTACACAATCAGACAGCCTTCTGGATTAAATTAAAATTACTCGTGGAACCCCAAGTCATTGTCATATCCGTTCCTTACCACTTATAAGTCACTGTAAATATTGGGCTTATATAAAACCAATAAGCGTCAGGACCGGAGAGTCGGCAGGCCTAACCATGCTTCCGTCGGTGTTCGGTGATCTCGGTCAACGAGCATAAATAAATACGTCAGCGGCAAGCCCACTAGAGATAGCAAGTGTATGGCTGAAAATAATATTTGCTCCTGACGGTTTCTAAATGGGATATGAAGTCGGTGAGCTGACATCAAAGGTGTTTGATTGATTAAAAAAATCGGCGCAAGAATTGCAGCCCATGAACAAACAATATGTAGGCCATAAACAAACCACTGTAGGCTACCGGCGTATAAAAATTCCACAGGGGTCAAAAGTAATTCGCTAGCAGAAATAGCAACCCCCACATTCATTAAATAAACCAAGAATGACTCCAACAATAACACCGAGACAATCGGCCAAAAGGACGACACCTCAATCAACCCTCTTCGCTCATTTCCTGGGGCCACAAAGGAGGCATCGGTGGAGAGAGCCCCGTCAGGCCTAGCCCTAGGACTCTCATAGTCCACCCATAGGGGCTTGGATGAGGGGGATGGCAGCGCCTCATTAGCGCTAGACGCAGAGTAGGTTTTCAGATCAGTCGATGAACTCTGGTTAGGCGCCCTAGAGACCTCAAATAAAAGCTTTGCACGGGGGGGCATCGCTAACGGTAATCCACACCGAGGGCATTCTGACACGTACTTAGGTCTATGCGCTCCACAGTTGGGACAAGGTTGTGTCATAAGTCTCAACCAAAGTAATCTAACATCTTCTTGCGCTCGTCAAAACTTCCACGCTGAAGATCTTGAAGAATCAGTAAACGTACATCCCAAACTAGATCAGTGGGGAAGACGGCACGGCCTAATTTTAAAAATCTTTCAGCGGCTTGGTCATCGCCTGACTCGAAAGCTGATTGGGCTAGGCCAGTTAAAACTTGGGCGTGTAGCGCCAGTGCTTTGGGGTTCTTGGGATTGCGGGCCAACCAATTCTCGGAGTAGGCTCGAAGTTCAGTAAATGATTGATTTGATAGATACTTAGACAACTCTCCCGGGGTGAGCTTGATCTCCTCTTGCTGGCTCAAGCGGGCCTCAAGGGCGACCACGAGCGCTACGGATTCTTTGTGCCGACGGTCGAGTTTTGCTACCTGCTGGGCGCGATAGTAAGCGTAGAGCGGAAGTCCCTCTTTTTCAAAACGTAGCGCTTCTTCCCAAATAGCGGCTAACTCCATTTGCGGGATCACAAAAGGCGATTGATTGTTGCCGATGCGGACGGCTTGATTCTTGGCTCGTTCAGCCGCCAATTCGGAACGGTAGTCCCCGAGTAATATCCATAAACCGATGAATACAAGAAGAAAGAATACACCGTATTTAAGAAGACCCTTATCGTTTAGTTTCTTCACAAAGGGTTGCGAGGGTATGCGCGCGCTCCAATCCGAAGGCTGAAACCGGGGAGCCTCTCGAGAGATCTTTATTTTCTTTTCGTCTGAAGGCTGTAATTCGTCGAGAGGACGGGGCTGAACGGGCCCCGATAAATAAGGCTTGAGGCGGGTTAGGCCTTGTTGCGCGGCCGCATGGTGGGGATCTCGGTGAAGAATTTCAGAGTAAATCGCGACCGCTTTTCCAAAATTTCCACGCCGTGCCATTGCCTCCGCTTCTTGGAGTTTGGGAATAAAAGGGTCGGTGATCATGTCGACTTTCTGTTACGTGCAATGGGGTGAATCATCAACTGGAATCGAGTTTGCCCACAAGTAAACTCTGAATTGTTCTCTAAGCGACTTTTTTCTTTAATCACTTTACCTTTGAGAAGCGTTCCATTGGTAGATCCCAAATCTTCGAGCCAAACGGATCCATCGTGTTCAAGACAAATCTGCGCGTGACGACGACTACATTGAGGATCGTGGGTTATTATTTCACCCTCGGATCGCCCAATCAAGACAAGGGCCTGTTGAATGACATAAGGATCCATAGCCACCCCCGAGACGGTCAGTACCACATATCGATTAAACCTAAGAGGGTCCAATCCCGAGGGGACTAAAGGGGCGGGTTGATGCGGGTTGAGAATCTCAAATTCGTGAACACAATTTGGGCAGCCTAATCGTTTGGTTGCCCTGCCCTGAAAACGATTCTCGTCATAGTAAAAACGACCCGAACAACTTGGGCAAATAATAATCATAAGTGGCTAAGTGGAGGACAACACAGGGTGATGTTGATCGGCAATAAAGATACGAGCACGAGGCGCATGTTGGAGGGCGAGCATGGCTGACGACCGAGCAAGTTCCGCATGATTATTTTCTTCACTGAGATGGGCTAGTACCACTCGGTTAAGACGCGACGTATCCATGGAACTCAAGAGACCGGCTGTATCTTCATTACTTAAATGTCCGACCCTGCTAAGGATTCTGGCTTTGAGCTCAGGGGTGTAAGGCCCTTCTATTAACATCTGTTCATCATAATTGGACTCAATCACGAGCGTTTCAACCCCCGCACAAGACTGCCGAACGGTTTCAGAAATATGTCCGAGATCGGTGATGATCGCTAGAGACTGACCTTCACGTTCGACCCGAAAAGCCACAGGATCTACTGCGTCATGGGGCAAGGAGAAGGGTTGGATGGTCCAAGAGCCAAACGATAAAGAAGACCCACTCTTAAGAGGGACCCACCGATGATCAGGGATCACTATGTGCGTTTTACTCTCGATGGCCTTTTTGGTTTGTTCCGTCAGCAAAAATACCCAAGCCGTATTTCGCAGCAAAACAGGTAACGCACTAATGTGGTCATTATGCTCATGAGTGATGGCGATGCCCTGAACCCAACCAATATCCCACCCAATTAGATTTAACCGACGTTCCACTTGCCGAAGAGAAAGGCCGGCGTCGATTAATAAAACGGTGCCATGGTGATGGATGGCGTGGCAATTCCCCTTAGAGCCCGAAGCGAGAGAAGCGTAATCCATTAACCTATTGTGAGGTTAATAAGGGAGGAGTTCCACTTCTGTTTCAAAAACAAGCGTCAGTCGCTCTTCGTTTCCTGCTCGGTAATTTTGAACCAACTCTCCAGCCCATCGAGAGGTCCCCGGGATTCGTTTGAGGGACCAAGATTCCGACCTGACTTCACCACTGGGTAGATCTACAAAACCAGCCAAGTCGAGAGTATTCTGTGTCCGAATCCCACTGAGGGGGATGCCGTGTTTACCCGGTCTAAACCAATGAACAACGCCACCTAGCATTTGAAAATCTAGCAGATCTTTATCCACAGTCTGCCAACCCGAGAAAACAGTTCGGGCAGTCGTCACTCTGGCCGAATCAGATCCCTGAGCGCTTTTAAGACGGGCAGCGTAGCGCCCTACTCGCTTTGGCCCGCTGTCTAGCTGCTTTGCGTCAATTGTAGGAAAGGATTCTTTTTTAATTAAATTTAAAATGGAAAGATAATCAACTTGATTGGGATCAAACAAAGCTCTTTCATGCGATTGGGAAACCTTTTCAGAGGGCCATTCGGCAAAATATTGACGATATTTACCAATTTGACCGGTATGTAGAGCGGCAATGAAAATATTGACCTTCTCGCTTTGAGGCATAACAATGAGCTCTTCTCGCAGGGGCGATAGTGCCTCTTCCATTTTTTTCACATCGCTTAAAGCGATAGCGATTCGAAGCCAAGTACCCGCCATCCAGGCTGAATAAGTTCGAGCTCGGTCATCAAAAGGAGTGGCCAAACCCCCGTTAAATTTTTCATACGTTAATCCCCACGCTTTGTTTAATAGAGCTCGCGTGTCACTAGACCCAAGAGAAGGATCCGCTGATCGTAAAAGATGCGCGGCAAGAAGCCAGTTTGCAGCAACATAATTTGCCATCGATAAATTGGCTGTTGTTGGGTTTAATTTTTCCATGATTAATTTTTCAATGGTCCCACCTTCTCTAAAGTCACTAAGATTGGGGCTATTATTTAAATAATTCTGTAAGGACTTGACCATCAGATTGGCTTCCGCCCCCCCGATTCCGGCATTGTTACCGATAACGGTACCCAGCGCTTGACTCGGTTGAATCTCAAAACCCACCCCAAACCGATAAGACGCAGGGCGTCCTGACCAGAGTTCATAAGTCGGGGAAGGCCCTAGGTCCTTGCCAAGCTTGCTCCCTTGGCCCATCAAGGGGATTGTAACGGTCAATAAAGTTACTAATATTTTATGAAACACTTTTATCTCCGCTACCTTATTTTAATATGATCTCTGCCTCGAAACGTAAGACCAGCCTCTCACCATTTTTGGACAAAGTTTCTTGAATGATGGTGCCTGACCACAGCCCTTGCCCGGCTGAAGGTTTGAGGCTCCAGGTTTCTCTTCGAGACTCGCCATCAGTTTGATCGAAGTAGCCCACCATCATCAATGCACTCTCCCCCCAAATACCTGCCAAAGGAAGATTAGTTTGGCCTGGCTTGAGCCAATGCGCTAAGGCGCCAATGCGCTGGAAAGGCCTGTCGGAGAAAGCGCTTGCATCTCGGCTTTGCCATTCACTCAACATCTTTTTTGCGGCTTCGACACGGGTCGAATTGGACCCTTCTGCAGTTAATAAGCGAATCCGATAATTTTGCACGCTGTACGCATTAAACGAGGGTAGTTGATCTAAAGAAGGCATAGGTTGTTCGGCGAGGAGAAGGAGCGCGCTATAGTCCACCTCGGTGGGGTTAGCGAGAGCTCTCGTATGGAAACTCTTCATTGCTGATTGAGGCAATATTTTGGCAATCTTGGCGAGGGTTTGGAGACGCCCCGTGTGGGCGGCTGCAAAAAAAGCTGCCTGAAGATCAACGCCCGGTAAATTTAAATCTCCCTCCATGACGCTCAACGCCTGAGTCGCTTTGTTCCAATCCTCCATACCCAGTGCGATAGATAAATTAAGATTGCGCATTTTAATAATGAAATCTCGATCTAAATCACGAATGCTGAGTAACTCAAGCGACTCCTCCTGTCGGGTAAGTTTAGTATCGGCTCTTCGAGCACCCGTGGTCTGGTCGAACCCCTGAGTCATTGTTGCCTTTTCGGCTCCAGAGAGTTCTCTCGGCGCGGATGACATGGCATCGAGATAAGCCCCCCAACCTAACCACCAAGCTCGATCAAATAACGCTTTAGGATTACCGATACCAAGCGATGGGTTTTGGACTCGCAAGGTTTGTGCAGCCAAGAGCCACTGCGCTGCTACGTACCGCATTCTGAAATCCGACTTAACCTCCATCTGCATTACAGAAGTTTCAATGGAGCTTCCAGGCCTGAAGTCTTCCAAATTAGGCTGGCCTTTGGCGTATCGCCCCAAGGATGCCTTGATAACGGCCTCTTGCGCGCCGAGAGAAGCAATGAATAAAGAAAGCATCAGAATTTTCTTCAGCATAAGACTCCTAAGAAGGGGAAGATGTCATTTTATAGAGGGATATTGCCGTGTTTTTTGGCGGGTAAGTAGTCGCGCTTCGTCTCCAAGAAAGACAGGGCTTGGAGTACCTTCTCGCGGGTCTCTCTTGGAAAGATTACTTCATCGACAAATCCCAGTTCAGCTGCAACGTAGGGGTTAGCAAACTTTTGGTTATACGCTTCCATCAATTCATTTTTCTTGGCCTGGGGGTCTTTTGATTCGCTGATCGCTTTAGAGTGCAGAATATTCATCGCTCCTTCGGCACCCATCACCGCAATCTCGGCAGTGGGGTAAGCAAAATTAAAATCAGTTCTCAAATGTTTTGAAGCCATCACACAATAGGCGCCCCCGTATGCTTTGCGGGTGATAATTGTAATTTTGGGAACCGTTGCTTCGGCAAAGGCGTAAAGTAATTTTGCTCCGTGGCGAATGATCCCTCCATGTTCTTGTTGAACACCCGGCATAAACCCGGGCACATCTTCAAAGACAACGAGTGGGATGTTAAAGGCATCACAGAACCGAATAAACCGCGCCCCTTTTTCGCTGGCTGAAATATCTAAAACCCCTGCGAGGTAGGACGGTTGGTTGGCCACAAGGCCCACCGATTGTCCGCCCATACGGGCGAAACCAACGACTAGATTTGGAGCGAAAGCCTGATGAACTTCAAGGAAATGCTCATCATCGACCACCCCTTTGATGATTCCTCGAACATCATAGGGCTTGTTGGGATCAGCCGGTATCAAATCATCTAGGGCGGGATTGTTCGAAGGGGGGTGACTCGGCATTGGGAATCTAGGGGCTTTGGATAAATTGTTACTGGGCAAAAAAGAGAGGAGTTCTCGGGTGTGTAAAAGGGCCTCGGTATCATTCGCACGAACAAAGTGCGCGACTCCGCTCTTAGAGCTATGCGTCGCCGATCCCCCCAATTCTTCTTTCGTGACTTCTTCATGCGTAACAGCCTTGATAACATCAGGGCCTGTGACAAACATGTACGATGTATCTTTCACCATGGTGATGAAATCTGTGATCGCAGGACTATACACAGCCCCTCCAGCACAGGGCCCCATGATGAGAGAAATTTGAGGTATCACGCCACTGGCTAGGGTATTGCGTAGAAAAATATCAGCGAATCCACCCAGCGACAGCACCCCCTCTTGGATCCGAGCTCCTCCACTGTCATTCAAGCCAATAAAAGGGCACCCCACTTTCATCGCATGATCCATCACCTTACAGATTTTTTGCGCGTTCGCTTCCGAGAGCGAGCCCCCGGTCACGGTGAAATCTTGGGCGTACAGAGCGATCGGACGCCCATCTATTTTTGCGAAACCCGTGATAACCCCGTCCCCTAGAAATTGCTCTTGAGGTGCGTGGCGATGTTTCTTGAAAGCATCCACTTCTTCAAAGGAATTTTCATCAACCAAGATTTCAATGCGCTCTCGAGCGGTTAGCTTTCCTCCTTCATGTTGTTTTTGAGTACGCTCTATACCCCCTCCCAAAAGGGCGTTAGATCGTTCCTTTTCAAGTCGATCAAATTTATTTTTTAAATCCATTTTGTCTCCCGTACAAATATTTAAGTGTCATCGCCCGGACTTTTTCCAGTCCTTTAGAAATCCCTCAATTCCCCTATCGGTCAGGGGGTGATGAAGCATTTGTTCAAAGACTTTTGTGGGAATGGTGGCAACGTGGGCCCCGGCAAGCGCGGCCTCTGTTACATGGATAGGCCCCCGAATGGATGCGGCGAGCACGTAGGTTTCGAGGCCATAATTCCCATAAATTTCAACAATTTGTCGAATCAACTCCATGCCATCCTGATTGACATCATCCAAGCGGCCTACAAACGGAGAAACATACGTGGCCCCGGCTTTGGCTGCCATCAGGGCTTGCGTGGCGCTGAAACACAGGGTGACGTTAGTTTTAATTCCTTCCGCCTTAAAGGCTTTGGAGGCTTTAAGTCCCTCAAAAGTCAGCGGAACTTTGACTACAACATTGGGATGGATCTTCGCTAACTTCCTCCCTTCGCTAATCATTCCATCTGCTTCGAGACTCAGGACCTCGGCACTGATGGGGCCGTCTACTATAGAGCAAATTTCCTCAATGATGGCTTCAAAAGGTCGGCCACTTTCTTTAGCAATTAAGGATGGATTGGTCGTTACGCCATCGAGGATCCCCAAGGCGTTGATGCGCTTTATTTCATCAATATTCGCTGTGTCGATAAAGAATCTCATCGGTTCTCCTAGGAAGTTCGACCGTCCTCTTCCATTGTCTCAGGCTCTCGGGCAACCTTAAAGACTGGAGAAAACTATGCCTCAAGACGCTGAAATTAAGGTCCTAGATCAAGGGTTTGTGCGTCTAGTAGATATGATGGGAAGCGATTTGTCCGTCGTCAATGCCGCCCGTGTTTCTTTTGGAAAGAAAAAAGATCATTTTGAAGACAAAGATAAAAAACTCATTCAGTACTTAGCGAAGCATGAACACACTTCTCCTTTTCGTCATGCCTATGTTCAATTCCACGTGAAGGCACCCATTTTTGTATTTCGACAATGGATGAAACATCAGGTCGGTTGTTCATGGAATGAGATCAGCGGCCGCTATGTGGAATTTCCCGATGACGAGTTTTTTATCCCAGCCTCTTTTCGCCAACAATCCAAAGATAATAAACAGGGGAGTGAAGGCGAAATTGAACTCGCCCATCGCGAAACGGCTCGGCATGCATACGAGCTAGCCTGCAAGCATGCGGTCACCGAATATAAAAAACTCCTTTCCCTCGGTGTCTGCCGGGAGCAAGCTCGATGCATTCTGCCGCTCGGGCTCTATTCAGAAGTCTACTGGACCACATCGCTACAAGCCGTCGCCCATTTCATTCGCCTGCGTTCCGAAAGCCACGCCCAATGGGAAATTCAGCAGTATGCTCATGCCGTTCGATCGTTAGTCGAAGTTGCTTTTCCTGCGAGCCTAGAGGCTTTACTTTCTACGGACGTTGGGTAAGCTTAGCGGAACAAATAAGATATTTTAATTTGGATCGTGTCGTCAGAAGGAACATGCTGAAGCATCGTGAGGTCACTAAAGGGACGAATGCCACCTTGCGGACTAATGAGATCAGTATTCCTAGCATTTTTTCCATAGACCAAAAAGAACGTAGAGCCCGGAGCGTATTCCCACCGAGTAATCACATTGACCACCCATGACCGGAAACTGCCGCTCGGGGAACGTGTGGTGATTGAGGCAGGTGTGTAGAGCCCATCGCTCACATAAGACCGAAGATCGCTATAACTGTAATTGACCCCAAGCCATTCGGAACTTAATTGAAACGTTAAGCGAGGGTTGGCTACATAACTTACCTTTAGCAAATGACGAAATTCTGTCAATGCACGATAGCCCACGATGGGAGTGGTATTCGACATTCCTGCTACAAAACCCACCGGGGTCCTCGATTGTGTTTCGAACCAGTAGTCTCCTTGGCCTTGCGTGAGATCTTGACTCATTTCGATTTTCCATTGATCCGTTAATTGAAAATCATTCTCAACTTTGAATCCGCTTTTTGGCTCATCTCCCCCAATGTTAGCAAAGCCAAATTCCCACCGCCACACACCGTATTGGGGACTTCCAAATTCCAACTGATAGCCCGCACCGGGTCCTCGAGGTAAATATTTTTTTCGGGCATCAGAAAAAGTTCGAAGTTCATAATCATCCTCTCTTGGCCCAAGGAAAAAACCTTCGATTTTTATGCGGTATAAGTCTTTGGTATTAAAGCGTATGGTGGTGGCCAAATTATTTTGAACCACATGGTTAGCACCATCACGAGCGTGATTCAATTGAAGATCAATATTTAAATTCTGGGCGCCCCCCATGGGTTGGTCCCAAGTTCGACCACTGAAGATACTCAGGCGCTTCTCGTCGGTTCGAGATTGATAGCCCAGATCGTTTAGTTGAAAATGAGGACCAGCATATACCGGGTTAATAGATAGAAAAGCTCCGTTCGACCACCTTTTCCGCCAATTTAATCGACCTCGCCAGTCACTAAGAATTTGCCCAGGAGGACCCACCCTTGAATTCGATAAGGTCCCCTCGAAGGTTTGATCTTGGTTGCGCCAAACCCCATCGATTGAAGTGACCAAAGCATCGTCATTCTGCTGACCCGAACGATTGACCCACGAGGCAAACCCACCGATAAAGCTTCCGCGGTCATCGAGAGCCTGCGAGACTCGCATAACCCCGTAATTAGTCGAGGGTAAAAGGGTCTCTTTCCGAGTGGATCCATCCACAGAGCGGATATAAGCTTCCGCTGTTTTTGTGTTGGCTCCAAGAATGCCAACATTAAGGCCTTTTTCGCTCTTCGATGTATATTTAGCCGCGCCCGTAATAACTGCCGAACTATCCCAACTAAGTAGTTTTTCCCCGGGGAGGAGGGTGGCGGCTGGGGTAGGTTGCCCAATACGCCGACTATAGAAAAAAGGAGGCCCGCCGATTTGAAAAATATCGGACCCCTCCGTGAAGAAAGGTCTTTTTTCCGGGAAGGACGTTTCGAGGGCCGACAAGTTGAATACCGTTTGATCCACTTCGACCTGCCCAAAATCGGGCTGGATAGCCAAGTCTAGCTGCGCATTGTTGGGGAGACTCAGCCGAGCGTCAAGACCATAATTAATAAGAGATTGGGAATCACGATTGGTTGCAGAACGGGAAATATCTTTCTTGGCAACAACAAAAGGAACCCATTCTCGCTTGGGTTGTATACTCAGTTGCTCGATCCCCCGGAGAAAAGGGTAGTTTGCGATACCACTGGTTACATCTCGGGGCTGCACATACCATTTACTCTCTTCTTTGCTTTGGCCATTGTCGGCTCGACATGGATTAAAGCCCCATGGGGCATTGCTGCCGATGGGGATTTTCATCGCTGATAGCGGGATTCGCATTTCAACCGACCATCCATCATCATCAATGGATACAGCGCTTTCCCAAACCGCATCCCAGGAGAAATCAATTCCTCGATATTCCTGGCTATCATTCGCGATGAAGTCAAATTGGACCCCCGCAGCTGTAACTCCAAACACATACGCTGATCGTCGAGACAAAATGGGATCGAGGCCGATAAAAAAACTATCGGCACCTTCATTACGCTGGTCTCTGCGATTGAGCCGCGCCATAATTTTTTGAGTGGGGGTACTTTTTAAAAGTCGAGCTCCTACATAAAGATATACGTCATCAAACAGAATGCGAACTTGGGTGAGACTCTTTGCCGGGGCTAAATAGTTTGGGAATGTCTGCCGAAAGCCTTCTGTTACATAGGCGACGCGCCAATCCTGTTCAACGAGTTTTCCGTCAAGCGTAATGAGATCTGCCCGTCGAGAAGCCTGGTGTGCAGGTAAGGGTATCGTTTGAGCTAACATCCCCAACCAGCTAGAAAAACCCATCACTAGAAGACTTTTTTTAATCACATTCATCATTTTTAGCCCTAGTGAACTTCAGCAGAATAATCAGTATCCTATGAAAATAGTTTTTCCTTTCGCCACTTATTACTGGTTGGTGTTCTGGTATGCACGCTCCGGCCAATGGTATGAAAATTACGATGAGTGGATAAACTTAAATTCATGATTCTTGCTCATTCTTTCTTGCGCCAGTTGATTCTCGCTACCGCGGTCACGACTTCTTTGATAGCGAGCGGAGGAACGATCACCGTTAAAAATAAAACCTTTTTAGCGGAGGTGGCCCTCACGCCCCAAGAACAAGCTCGTGGCCTTATGTATCGGCAATCACTTTCTGCCAATCGATGCATGATTTTCCTCTATGACAACGATCAACCACGACCCATTTGGATGAAAAACTGTCTCATTAGCCTAGATGTAGTTTGGGTTAATCGCGAAGGTCGGATTGTGGGTTTGTTATCCAACCTTCCTCCGTGCCCCCCAAGCCGAGGAGACGACTGCCCCATGTATGGGGGATCATTTATTGCCCGCCACTTCGTTGAATTTTCGGCGGGTACGATTGCACGTCTGAATTTAAAAATAGGGGATCGGCTTAGTTGGGACATTGAGCTTGACGATGGTCGTCGAGTCCAGACTCCGACACAACGTTAAAGCACTAAAGAGGGGCGTCGGCCGAGGGTATCCCCCCCCGATCTTTTTTAGTAAAGCGCGCAATATGACGAAGATGTTCGGGGGGGAGTGGAAGCTGACTCAGGTCAATTGGAGAAACGCGGTCAGCCAACAGTTTGTAACCTTTGGCTTGCTTGGGGAGCCGATCAGGAAGAAACACTTCGTGCCCTTGGGCGTAGGGCATGAAAGGCGGCATAACAACCGCATATCCCGTATATAAAAAACCGGAGACTCGCATCCAGTCTTCTCCACCACTCGGTGATTTAACCGGCAAGGCGAAGACGGGATGTACACCTCCGTTAATCCAGATCTCACGATTATCTAATCGGGGGTAGACAAAAATCCGTCGGCGATGCATGAAGTGGTAGCTATCAATTTGTAAATGGTCAACAACCTTGAACAAAGGATTGGTAACCGCAGGTCCCTCACTTCGATCAGACTGTCCAACAACTTGGATTACAGGTCTAGATTTTCCTGTCAATTTAGAAATATAGGCATTCAGTTCGGACGCTTCTTCCCCAACGAGATGACCCTGGTTGGGCTTGATATTTCCTAGAAGTACAATTTGTTCGG
>Ga0255185_1000018_pt1 | contig 59095 bp, 89 predicted proteins | sample Miss_Cont_RepB_0_FD_183616 | JGI IMG/M metagenome (GOLD analysis project Ga0255185, IMG submission 183616) | Freshwater microbial communities from Mississippi River, Louisiana, United States - Miss_Cont_RepB_0h | ecosystem: Environmental > Aquatic > Freshwater > River | place: USA: Louisiana... | reverse complement strand
AGGACAACCAATCATTCCTATTGTGATTGATTCTTACGGTGGAGAAGTTTATTCTCTTATGCGTATGATTGATGCTATCAATACTAGTAAAATTCCTGTTGCGACAATCGTAGAAGGCAAAGCAATGTCTTGTGGTGTTATTCTTGCTTCTTGTGGGTCAAAAGGACAACGCTACATTGGCTCTAATGCAACTCTAATGGTACACGATGTGAGTTCAGGAAACTGGGGTAAAAATGCAGAGATTCAATCTGGTGCAGATGAAACCAAACGATTGAATGAGAAAATCTATGAAATTCTAGCTAAGAATACTGGTAAGGAAGCGTCTTGGTTTCATAAGAAAATCAATAAACGTGGACGAGCAGATTGGTTCGTAACTCCAGAAAAGGCAGTAGAAATCGGATTCTCTGATATCATTGGTGTTCCAACTCTTATCGTAGACATGAGAGTAGACTACAAATTCGGTGTATAAAAAGAATTTGTGTGTATAATTACCCCTATACTAACTTAAGTCTAGGGGTTTTTTATGTTGTTACCTATTTTTCGAGATTGGATCTCATATCATAAGGCACTTGAACTCTGGTTTCATAGTGCCCATCATAATGTTAGGGGTAGTGCTTTTTTAGCAGACCATATCCATTTATATGGAGACCTCTACAATAGTCTTGGCGATACTTTTGATTCTATAGTAGAAAGAGGCATAGGACTAACAAAAGATCAGAGTTTAGCTGATGCAGTTTCTTATGCAATTGGCGCTTCTAATCATTTAAAAGGTTGGTCTATTCCTTCTGGTCAAAATGCTGAACAACTTGTCCTAGAAGCACAAAGAAGATTGGAAGAATACTTAGAGTACCTTGAAGCAATGAGAAAACAAATGGAAATTCAAGGAATTTTATCTACGGGCTTGGATGATATGTTAGCCGGAATGTGTAATGATATCGAGAGTAAATTGTATCTCGTTGGACAGAGAGCTAGTTTCTAAAATAGGAGAAAATGAAAATGAGATTAACAGAAAATCAATTAAGAAGAATTATTAGAGAAAGTATTAAAGATTTATTTGTTCCAGACCCAGACTTCACATGGGGGAGAGGTCACTCAGAGTCTCATTTTGATGCTGATACTCTATTTAATAAAAATTGGGACGCAAATTTAGAATTGGCAAGAGAGGAACTCTTGCCACAATTGTCATACGGCGCACAAGTTTTGGACGGTTGGAAACACCATTCAAAAAGAAGTGGAGATCTACAAATCTATATTCCTAATTTTACTCCAGAAGATGGTTTAGTAATGAGTGATTATGGATTTAAGGAAGCAAACGCTGATGACATCCACAGTGCGTATAGAAATGTACCAGGGAAACTCTTTGTAAGAACAGTTTCTCAAGCTTCAAATTATGGTTCGTACATGGATTAAAATTTTATTAAAGGATTTAAGAGGATGGCAATTGATAAAGAATTTTATAATGAAGCGTCTGCATCTAAATTGGGATGGCTACCAAGCTGGTTTATTCCTGGCTATACGCTTTTTGATAAGAAATTAACATCTGCTATTAAATCATTTCAAAAAGAAATGGGTCTATTAGATGATGGAATGTGCGGTCCAACTACGTATCGAAGAATACTTGCGAAAGTGGAGAGTGAACGCCCATTTGTGGGACTATCATGGGAACCAACAAGTTCAGATGTGTTATGGCATAATAATCAACCTATAAAGATAAATTGGCCTGCAGAAAAAGTCCATACATTTAAAGATGAAGCGTTCCCATTTGCAATATCCGAAGGATTAACAAAGAAAAGCAAGCCTAGAAAAATCAAGAGTTTTGTCGCTCATTGGGATGTATGCTTGTCTTCAAGTTCTTGTGCTGACGTATTAAAAAATAGAAATGTATCTGTCCATTTTATGATCGACAATAATGGAGATATTATTCAGTTACATGATATCAATGATGCATGTTGGCACGCTGGTGTAGGAACTGTCAATGAGAATTCGGTAGGCGTAGAGATATCAAATGCCTATTACACTAAGTACCAAGATTGGTATATAAAAAATGGATTTGGGCCTAGACCAATAATTACGGATGCAAAAATCAACGGTAAAAGTTTGGATGAACACCTAGGATTCTATGATATTCAATTGCGAGCATTATCAGCTCTAATGCAAGCTATTCATTCCGCATGTGGAATTCCATATATTGTACCAGAAAAGCAAGACTATTATTCGCCAGAGACAACCAAAGCATCTTGGCAAGGATTCATGAATCATTTTAACTGCTCTGATAAAAAAATCGACTGTGGAGGTTATAATTTAAGTGAATATTTTTTAGGAGACTCTAATGATAATAAATAGAAATTATTATGGAAAAAATAGAAAAAAAGCTATTGAATTCTTAGCCGAAAGAGAGGGATGGTCTCGAGATTTTGTTCTTTTGACCGAAAATACTCCAACGACAAAACGTCTTCTAACTGAGGTTGTGGGATTATTACTTTTGGCAGCAATGGCGATGGCAACCTTCTTCATCGGAAAGACTTTCTTTAAGAACTTATGGGAAAAAGTAGAATTTATTCCACCCGGACAAAGAAAAGAAATTCAAGAAATAGTCACTAAAGTAACCAAAGATAATCCAGAAAATGAAGAGAAAAAAGAAGATGCTTTGAAGAAAGCTTTGGAAGAATATGGCCTAGAAGAAGATAAAATCTCTAAATTCATGGAAGCTTGGAAAAAGAATACAGAAGAAGCCAAAGAGGAAAACGCCGACGATATATCGGAAATTCAAAAAGCTTACAAAACTTTGAAAGATGAGAAAGCCTCCGATGAAGACAAAAAGAAAGCAAAAGAACTCTTAGAAAAATATGCTGAGGATGACACAGCACCACAAACGGATTATTTTCAGAAAAAAGAAGATATGGAAAAATACTTCAAAGAATTACAGGAAAAATTAGCAAAAGCAGGAATGGATAGCAAAAACGACAAAACAAAAAAGTGGGGAGAAGCTATCAAAAACCTAAATAAAGCTCTAGAAGGAAATTCTGATTCTGGTCAAACTACAACGGAATCCCTGCTCTTTAAGAGATGGATGAAACTTTTGAGAGAAGATACTTCTATTAATAATTCTTCCGAAGAAGAAAATTCTAATCCTGAAGAAGGAAATTCCGAATCTGAAAAAGAAAAAACAGAACATCCTATTTTTGCAGCAGTGAAAGCTTACAATGATGCTTTCAATAAATTAGAAGATGCAGAAAAAGCCTTAGCAAAAGATGCAGGAGCAGACGAAATAGGCATTGGACTACAATGGGCTAAAGAATTAAGAGGGGAATCAGATTCAGATGCAAAAGATATTCCTCAAGAAGCTCAAGAGTCGGTTGAAGCTATTGCTGATGATTTTGATGATATTATAGATGCTTTACCAGAAACTCCTATTGATGCTGAAGAGACAATAAAGGATTTACTTGATCAATTAGCTGATGCTAAAATTATTGAGCAAACATTAGTAGATCAAGCAACAGAAGCATTAGATAAGGCGGCTGCATCTGAAAATAAAGAAAAAGAATTAGAAAAAACCATCGAGAATCTAAAAGTAGAAGTACAAGAAAAATTAGAATTATATATATCGACAAATGAAGAGAAAGACAATTTTGAAAAAAGCCTTAAAGAGCTCGAGATTATAAAAAAAGGTCTAGATGATGATATCAAAAGACTTCAGGATGAAAGTAATTCTAATAAATTGAGTACACAGCAGCGAGGAGAAATAAATAATTTATATAACTTCCTTAAAGCTATCAGAAAAGCAATGAAAGGAAAAGGTATTGATTCGAAGAAATTCTTCTCTGGTGATAAAAAATATCCTGCCACGTGGGATGAAACAAAAAAAGGTCTTAAAAAGAATTTCGAAAAGATGATCCCAGACGCTAATGCGGATGAAAAAATTACCGGATTCTTAGGTACTAAAATTAAAGCAAGTAATGAGAAAGATGTCAAAGAAGAAAATTTTTCATTTCAAGCTTCTTCGGACCAAATCATTTTTGAACGCTGGGGTAGACTCGCCGGCATTATAAAATAATATTCTTGGTTTACACTAGAATTTGCTCCTGTTATAATTTTTATTATTTCGGGAGTTTTTTTATGCTTATTAATGATACAAATCCAGACAATGCAAAGTTTGTTCATCCTTATAAACCACCTATTAGATATGCTGGTGCAAAGTCTAGGCTTTTCAAGAAGTACGATACTAACGGTTTCTTTCCAGAACATAAGCCTTCTGTCTTTGTTGATATGTTTGGCGGTTCGACCTCTATGTCTCTATGGGTACGAGAGAAGTGGCCAGATGTTCCTATTGTAGTCAATGACAACTGCAGTGAAATGATGCAAATGTTTCGAGTGATTGCGGATCATCTACCCCAGATGGAGCCATTTAATGAGACGTATCGAGTGATGTATCGAGACGCACACACTTTTGAAAACAGAAAGAAACTCTATTATGATTTGAGGCTTAGATATTTGAAAAGAGATTTCACTAGTGAAATAGAAGAATCGGCCTTGTTATTGTTTCTTATGAGAACAAATTTTAATGGTTTCTTTGGTCACGGATTGAAAGACTATCCAGGCAGATATAGCGGTACAGCAGGGATTATGAATTGGAATCCGGATGGTGAATTATTCTCTGTTGAGAGACTCAGAAAATTTTCGAAATACTTGCAGACATTCGTATTATCTATAGGAGATTTCGAAATGGGAACCACACATTGGATACAAGAAAATGCATGGTTTTATGCTGATCCTCCATATAGATTGTCAACGACAGAATATCACGAAAAGGGTTCTTCAGGTGATGACGTACAGTTGAGGCTCATTAAGTACATGCACGAACTCGATAGCAAAGGTGTCAAAGTCGCAATGTCGAATCGAGAGCACTATGATTTGGGTGACCTCAAGTGGAGATTGACTTCGTTTGGCAAAGACCACTTGTCTGGTTTGTGGTTTGGCCAATATTTTGATAGCAATTGGAATTCCACACTTTTCAAGCATAAGTATACATCTGGACACCACAACAAAGGTGATGGTGTAAAAACTACAGAAATACTAATTAAAAATTATTAAGAGAATAATTACTGTTTTTAGATTTAGAATTGGAGAACACCTTTATGAGAAGATTATTGAGTGAAGAAGTCGAACGCTCATTAGACGATGCTGCAGACGACATTATTAGACAAGCCGCACCAGAGATTGTAAAAGCAATCCGAGAACGAGAAGTAGACGAAGATGTTGAAGATTTTTATCAAGGTGCTATACAAGCCGTTGAAGACCTCGAATCATATATGGATTATCGATATCCACACGAAGAGAAATTCACTGAATATGATCCATCCCATCAAGAGCTGTATGATGCTGGATATGCCTATGGCGAGGCTAATTTCCAAAAAATTCACAGAGGTATCCAAGACATCGTTGATACAAAAACATATCGTCAACAAATTGAACAAGCTATTAAAAAATTTGAGGGAAGAATCACAGAAGAAGCTGTAATCGCTGCTTTAGAAGAGATCTACGAATTCGGTAAGAATCAAATGCATGACGTTCATGGCTTAATTAAGAAAGCTCAAGAGAAATGGGGTTGGAAAGCCTATGCCGGGATCGCATGTATTGAAATTATGGAACACTTCGTAATTCCAGGTGTATTAATGACTATCAATCCAGCTTTTGGAATTTTGACTACTATTCCTACCGTAGAGATTTTAGCCGCTATTGGATTAACAGCATATAAGATGACAAAAGAGCCAGAGCCAGAAGAACCTCATGTACCAGGTCACTTGGATTGGTATGAAGAACAAGGCTTGCAAGTCGCAGGTTTCAAGAGAAGAGGGATAAGACTCACCGAGTCTCAATTGAGGTCTTTGATACGCAAGAGAATTTTAGCTGGAAATTATTAGACACTCTATTGTAATTCTTCTGTAAAAGAGTTATAAAATGTGCGGGCACCCCACAAATTGTGAATACTATGTAGACAGAAGGGAAAAGTGTTTATCTTTGAGAGACTGAGTTGCACCTCCGAGGCTTGGCTGGACCGGCGAGAGGTGCTTTCTTTTGTACTATAGAATCTAGCTTGTTATAATGCTCTATCTAACAAGGAGACATTATGAAAAGTGAATTTCTATTTGATAAAGCACAAGTCGATTATATTGAACACATGGGTTCCGATCTCACAATTGTGAACGCAGCACGAGTGAGTTTTGGTGCACATCGAGACGAGCTCAACGATAAAGACATTAAATTAATTAAGTACCTAATCAGTCATAAACACACTTCCACTTTAGAACACAATATTGTGACTTTTCGATTCAAAGTTCCCTTGTTTATTCGCTCTCAGCATCACAGACACCGGACATGGAGTTTCAATGAAATTTCGAGAAGATACACGGAAGAGAACTTGGAATTCTATGAACCGTCTTCTTTCCGGACACAACACAAGAGCAATCGACAAGCCTCTAATGTCGAAAATCAAATCGATCCCGTAATTACGTTCGATGGTATACAGGCTTCTCAAGCACTCCGAGTTCATCATAAAAACTCGTTACTCTTATTCGATCAGTTGGTAGAAGCAGGCGTGTGTCGAGAACAAGCGAGAGGTGTTCTTCCACAGAATTTATATACCACTTATTATGGCACTATAGACTTGAATAATCTCCTCAAATTCTTAGAGCTCAGGACACACGATGGAGCACAATGGGAAATTCAAGAAGTAGCAAGAGCTTGTGGGAGGATTGCGACTCAATTATGGCCAGAAACAATGAAAGCTTATCAAGAAGTGAGAGGCATAGACTTTAATATCTCATAATATTTGATATATCTTGTTCTAAACAAATAAGGCATCACATAATTACTATGTGATGTTTTTAAGTATTCGCCAGTTTCGTTTGAGTTAAGTCCCTGACAGATAGTTTATTATATTACTTTAAATACCTGGAGAGAAGACATGACAGAACCAAGAGATAATTGGGGCGAATATTCGAAATTGGTTTTGGCACAACTAGAGATGTTAGCCAAAGGAGTTCACGGATTGCAGACCCAAATTAGCAACATTGAGAGAGAAATTGCAGAAATCAAAGTTCGAGAGAATAAAGTCGAGAGCCTAGAAGCCTGGAAGGACAAGATCGATGAAATTGCGTCACCATCACAATTAAAAGAAGCGCTCGATAAAGTCAAAGAACTTGAACAATTCAAGATTAAAGCTTATACGATCTTCACAGTAGTTCAGTTTGGTTGGGGGATACTCTTTGTCCTCCTCAAAGATATGATTTAATCAGAGACTCTTTGGCAGTGGTGAACGGTAGTCCGCAAAATTATCTATTTAAATTTTCGAATATAAAATCAAAATACCCAATCTAAAAATACGCTAGGATACCGGTCCCACTGTTTTGTAATATAAGAATATCTCTCCTATAATTGCTATATGATAACAAACAATTATGGAGATAATTCGATGCCTGAAGGTAGTGAAGTTAAAATTATTGCAGAAGGTCTTGCTCATGTATTGACAAATAAGACCATTACAAAAGTGACTATATTGTCTGGTCGTTATGAAAAGAAAGCGCCAGACGGTTGGCAAGAATTACAAGCTGCCTTGCCACTTAAAGTAATAGGCGCTGGATGCCATGGAAAATTCATCTTTGCTCTCTTAGACAAAGAGAGATATATGTGGTCTACACTTGGGATGACAGGTACCTGGTCAACAGAACCAGGTAATCACGATAGGCTTTTATTTGAACTTTCAAATGGTGAAAAACTCTACTATAGAGATATGCGGAATTTTGGAACTTTCAAATTCGTAATCGGCAAGAATGAGATGGTGAAAAAACTCAAGTCTTTAGGGCCAGACATGTTGTCTCAAGACGTATCAGCGAATGATTTCAAAAAAGCTTTAATGGCTAAGAAAAATGATACAGTAGCAGAAGTATTGATGAATCAAAAAATAGTGTGTGGGATTGGTAATTACGTAAAAGCAGAAGCTCTCTATATGGCACGTATTTCACCACACAGAGTTGTGAGTAGCTTATCAGATTTGGAATTCTCGAGACTCAATGATGCTTGTAAGAAAGTGCTTAGAGACTCCTACGAATACGGTGGCTCCACTATTAGAACTTATCAAACTTTCGATGGCAAGAAAGGTGGATATTCACAATTCTTTTCAGTTTATGGCAGAGAAACATGCCCATTGGGCCATACTGTCGTAAGAGAAGAGACTAAAGATAAACGAACAACCCATTGGGTTCCTGAACTACAAAAATGAGAAATATATGTCAAAACAATACACACTAGAATTCATTCAAGGTAAATTAGACCAAACACGCGCGGCAATCAAAGAAGTTCAAACTGTTGAGACTCGATTGTTAGATTTGCTTGTAGATCCTCAAATCTCTGCAGACGAATCCCATGAAATAGTCAGACAAATCATTTCTACGAGTGAATATTTTACAAAGCTTAATTCGGCCAAAGCAGAGTTACAAAAGATTCGAGACAGTATTATAGGAGGTAAAAATGAGTAAGAAGAAAATTCAAAAGTCAGATGGAGACTTAGGTGTTGATCTTATTGACAGAGAGAGTTCAAAAGACAAAGTAGAACCCCCTAAGAAATATAAAGCTATCTATTACAATAACGATCATACGCCTATGCAATTAGTCACTATTTCTTTGATGCAAATCTGGGGTCATGATGAACCTCAAGCTCAAAGAATTATGATATCAATCCATGAAAAAGGCAGAGAGATTGTGAAATCCGGTCTCACAAAAGAGATTGCTGAAATGAAAGTGATGAAGACTATTCAGTTTTTCAATGCTTTTGGTTTTCCTCTTGAGTGTAATGCTGAACCAGAGTAAATATAATAATATAGACTATAACAACAAAGGAGACTTTATGTCAGATACAACTACTTTTAAACTCGATGACTCTTCAATTGCTTTGATTGCAAAGAACTTGCAAATTGCTTTACTCACTGGAACAGATATTGTTGATCACCTCCGAATGATGGATTTGACTACAAATACTTCCGGAAAGCTTGTTCCAACGGATAATTATAATGTATTGTTTGAAAAAAATCTTCAAGTTATGTTGGCGCAGTTAGAAAAATTACAACAAGAATCCACAAATGAAGGAGATAATTCCTTCGATGTGTAAGAGGGAATTATGCTGTCTATACAACAAAAAAGAAAACTGAAGGAATTAGCTGATAGAATTAGATTTACTTCTGAAATCAGAGATTCTATGTATGAAACAACAAAACAAGCAACATTTGAAATAGAAGACTTGTTGAAAATGTTTGATGCATCACTTAAACCAAGGGTTGTCTCCTCTACTGAGTTGGCAACCCTTTTTTATAATACACAATTAGAAGAAATTCTCAACGACTTAATCAATGATAATACGCACAATGAGAAAGAATTTCGAAATTTTAAAGACGATAAAAATCGAAAAGATTCGACAGATGAAAATGAAGAGAGACTATCATCTCAAGACCATCAGATTCCAGATTGGGTGTCGCATTTGAGAAAAGAGATATCTAAAAAATGTCATCCGGACGCAATATCTAGATTAAATCTCAGCGCACTAGAAGCATTTAGGAGATCTGAGTATCTCACACTAATGAATGATGCTTTCTTAGATAAAAACTGGAATGAGATTCTATTAATTGGGATTTTCTTAGATATTTGGGTAAATGAGATTCCACCAGAAGGTCAAAAATCTAGACTTTCAAAATGTTTTCACAATGTGAATTCTGAAGTAAGTGAAATTAAGAAGTCAATTAGCTATAGATGGTCAGAAGAATGGGGAAATACAGAACTCAAATATCAAGTCGTAGAGTTATATACAAAGAAAAAAGGAATAGCTCTTCCGGAAAAATCAGAAGTTATGAAAATAATTAAAGAATTTGAAGAAAAATATAGCATCTAAAGACTATAGTCTTTCAAAAAATACTACATTACTCTTGTAATCTTAAAACACACAGAATAAAATAGAATACGAGAACATAAGGAGTATTTTTATGAAAAGACAAACACAGCCTAACTTTAAACCGCCAAAAGAATTCGTATCACTTCACAGCCACTCTGGCTTCAGCACATTTGATGGAATGGATTATCCACAAGAACACATTGACTTTGTGATTGAAAACGGTGGAAAAGCATGGGCATTAACAGACCATGGCCAAATGAATGGTTTTGCTCATGCATATCTGCATGCCCATAAAAAGGATGGATTTAAATTCATTCCTGGGTGCGAAATGTATGTACATCCAGACTTAGAACTCTGGAATTTGCAAAACGAATATGCAAAAGCACAACAAAAACAAGATAGTTATCTAATGCAAAAGCTAGAGATTCAAGCTGATCGTTTAGGCTATCCTCCTCTTGGTCAAGGTCTAGATGACAATGAAGAAGTTGATACAGGAGCAGAAGATGCAGGTCTTACGGTTGAAAACGAAGAAGCTTCTAAGCGATCCAAATATTACGATCCTCGAAAGCGTCGTCATCATCTCGTTGTTCTTCCTAAGTCATCTCTTGGTCTTGAACGATTATTCGGCTTGGTATCCAAAGGTTATATTGAAGGTTATTACCGGTTCCCTCGTGTGGACTATAAGATGCTTAAGGAAGCTGCCTTTGACGAGCAAGGCGAGTCTCATCTTATTGTTTCTTCTGCTTGCCTTACAGGTGAGGTATCCCTCGTAACTGATCATGGTGTACAGACTCTTTTAGATGTGGTCAACAGATATAAGAATGGTGAAAAAGTTCAAGTACTTTCTTACAATGAAAATACTAAAAAACAAGAATTTAAGACTGTTCTTTGGGGTGATATGACCAGAAAAAATGCTAAATTATTGAAGATCACAACAGAAGATGGTAAATCAATAACTTGCACACCAGATCATAAAGTGTATACAAATGAAGGCTGGGTTGAAGCTCAAGAACTTTTAGAGAAAAAATATTTAAAATTATTAAGTATCTGACATATATATTAAAGAACACGATGTATAGGAGGTGCTTATGAAAAGAGAATGGCAAATTTTAGTTGGTTATCATAGACAGAGAATATTTGAAGAGCTTTTTCTAAAATGGAAATCTAAAGAAGAGATCAATTTTTTGTATGATGCCGGATATTCTCCAATTTCTATAAGCGCTTTCTTTTTAAATCATTATTCTGAATTAGATTGGTTACAAGAGAATTTCATTTATAAAAATGAAAAAGTCCATTTATTTTCAGAGATACCTAGTGTGAAAACCTGTGCATCTAGATTAAAAAAAATTGTACCTTATTCTAAAGAACAATATAGAATACATCTTAATTCTTCAGAGTGGATAAAATCTGGCCATAAATATCCGGATATATCGGAGGAAGAATTTAATACTTTGATGAAATCAAAACAAGAAATTTCAGCTTTCAATACTCACGAAAAAAGAAGAAAAAAGGAGTATTACAATCCAAAAAATCATTTTTCTTATTATGAAGGCACAGATGAAGAGAAAAATTTGAAAGCATTTGAACATAGAAGATCAAAATCCCCAATGACTATTGAATTTTGGATAAAAAAAGGCCTAGATATTAGTGAAGCCAAACTCTGGATATCTGAAAATGCAAAAAAAGGTGCCATAAAATCCTGTGAATCTCAAAAAAGAAATATAGTTTCGAAATTAGAACAAGATGTATATGATGAACTTTCTAAAAAATATGAAATAGTCCAACAACTAAGAATTGAAGATAGATTTTTTGATATAGCTTGTGAGAAATCAAAGAAAATACTGGAAATTGATGGAACTTATTGGCATTGTGATTCTAGAATATATGACCCAGAATATTTGCACATATCTGGGAAAAAAGCAAAAGATATTTGGGAAAGTGATTTAGAGAAACAGGCATTAGCTGAAAAAATGGATATTCTGTTTTGAGAATAAAAGAGCTCGACCTTTGTAAAGATTATAAGAAAACAATAAAATTGATTGAAACATATTTCTTAGGAGAATAAATGGAAAATAACACACAAAATTTCGTTTCTATTACATCAATCGAAATCTTAGACTACACAGAAGATGTATATGATATCACAGTTGAAGATAACCACAATTTCTATGCTAATGGATTATTAGTTCATAACTGCATTGGAGGTCCGCTTGCCTATGAAGTGCTCTCAAGATTTCAAGAAGTAGAGTTTGATGATTTACAACCATCACTCTTGGATAATGATAAAATCCGTGAAGAGATTATTGAAGCAATGTGGCAAACTTACAAATCTCTTAAAGACGCAGTCGGCCAACAAAATGTGTACCTAGAACTCCAGTTCAATAAACTCGGAGCACAGCATCTTGTGAATCGCGCTATTTTTGAATTAGCTAAAGCACGTAAACTTACGAAGAAGATGATAGTGACTTGTGACTCTCACTATTCTCGACCAGAGAAATGGAAAGCTCGTGAGATGTATAAGAAATTAGGTTGGCTTGGTTTTGAAGGTATCACACCTGATGCTCTGCCAAAGTCCATTGATGAACTCAAGTGTGAGTTGTATCCAAAGAACGAATTCCAAGTGTGGGAATCTTATCTCGAGACAACAGGTCAGTTTGATTTTTATGATGATGGACTAGTCCGAGATGCTATCGAAAGAACTTATACTATTGCTTTCGAAGAGATTGGTGACGTAAAACCAGACACTTCAATCAAGTTACCTTCTTATGTCATTCCGAAAGATGAGACTGCTAATCAAGCTCTGATTCGTATGGCCAAAGAAGGCTTAGTAGAAAGAAATCTCCATACGAATCCAGAATATGTAGAGCGCATGAAGGAAGAACTCAAGGTGATTCTTGGTAAAAACTTTGCTCTGTATTTCTTGACAATGAAAAAGATTACTGATATTGCTAGAACAAAAATGCTGATCGGAAATGGGAGGGGATCAGGTGCAGGTTCCTTGGTGAACTATTGTCTTGGAATTACCAATGTAGATCCTATCAAATATGGTTTATATTTCTCGAGATTTTTAGATCCTACTAGAACGGAATTACCAGATATTGATTCAGACTTTGCTGATCGTGACTTATTGATTAAATTGCTCCATGATGAATTTGGTTCTAACAATGTGATTCCTATCTCTAATTACAATCGTTTTCAACTTAAGTCTCTTGTAAAAGACATCTCGCGCTTTTATGGTCTGGACTTCCAAGAAGTAAATGAAATCTTGGCACCTCTCGAGAGTGATGTGAAACACGGTCTTCGTGAAGAAGAAATAGAGACAGAAGGCCCAATCCAAATAACTCTGGAACAAGCTAAAAAATATTCTCCTAAATTTCTTCAGTTTGTGACTGATAATCCAGAGATTGAAGAACACATCGAAGACTTGCATAAACAAAACAAAGCACTTGGTAGACATGCTGGTGGCGTTATTGTTTCTGAGAATATTGCTAATCGCATGCCTCTCATCCTGGCTCGTGGTGAACTTCAGACTCCTTGGGTAGAAGGTGCCTCTTATAAACACTTAGAAGAATTTGGATGGGTTAAGTTTGATTTGCTTGGTCTTGGAACTCTTCGTAATATTCAAAGAACTATTGAGCTCATCTTACAACGTAAACATAAGATCAAAAACCCTACATTTGGAGATGTTACAAATTGGTTCAATGCCAATATGGCTAATGATGTTATTGATTGGAATGACCAAAGTGTTTATAAAGTGTACCACCAAGGTCGCTGGGCTAATATTTTCCAAGCAACACAAGATGGTGCACAAAAGCTATTCATGAAAGCACAGCCTGAGTCTATCTTGGATATTGCAGCCTTGACTTCTATCTATCGTCCAGGCCCATTGGCTATGAACATTGATAAAAAATACGTGAAGTATAAGCAAAATCCAGAGACTATCACCTATGACCATCCAATCTTGGAAGAAATCCTTGGTGAGACCTATGGGTGTCTTGCAGGAAATACTGTTGTGACAACAGAAGAAGGCGAATTCACAATACAAGAGATTGTTGACAATCAAATGATTGGTCTTAAGCTTCCTTCTCTAAATGAAGATACAGGTGAATTAGAACTAGATGAGATTGTTGCCGCTGTTCCAACTGGAATACAATTTGTTCATCAAATTGAAATGGAAGATGGTTCAATTCTTGAACTTACTGATGATCATCGTGTATACACGCAGAGGGGATGGATAGAGGCTGGACAACTTACAGAAAATGATGAAATTCTAGGAATAAAATAGAGATATAAGCATACTTAGTATTACAACAACAACGTCAAGGAGATTTCCATGAAAGTCTATGGAGAAAAAAATTGCGAATTTTGTAATACTAAGTTTTTATTGACAGAACCACATCAAAAAAAGACAAAAACTAAAAAAGGGAAAAGATTTTGCTCCCCTGAATGTAAAAAAGCTAATCTATCTCAACTGTATGCTTTAGAAAGAATTAAAGTTATCTGTAAAATCTGTAATAAAGAAGAATATGTTTCAAATTGTAAAAGCAAAGTATACAAGACATGTTCTCTAGATTGTTTAAAGAAATGGCAATCCAAGAAATATAAAGGAAAAAAGAAACCTGAATCTTGGCATCAAAAGCAAAAACTTGTTAAACAAAGAGACAGAGTAAGAGTTGAAGGTGATTTTCCATGTGAAAATTGCGAGAAAATATTCAAAGCTAATACTTCTTTAAGGGCTCATAGAACTCATTGTCAAAAAGGCACTTCATCCGGTAGTTGGAACTGTGATCTTTGTAGTAAAAAGTTTGACACTAAGAATAGCTTGGGTATTCATAGAAGATGGCATCAGCGGTCCAAAGAAGAATTGTTGGAAATTGGGGAGAATATTAGAATAGGTCAGTCGAATTCAGAATTCATTATGCCAAGAGTCTCGAACGCTGAAATAGAATTTTTCGAAAAATTGTCAGAAATCTTAGGGCTAAAGATAGAAAGAGGTTATAAAATTTCGAATTACTATCATGAATATGATGGTTATATCAAAGAATTAAATCTATTAGTTGAATTTGATGGTGATTACTGGCATGGCAATTCATCGTTATATGAGTTAACCCCTAGGATGATATCACAGCGTTGGAAAGATTATCAACAAAATGTAATTGCAAGAAAATCTAATTACAATTTAATACGAATATATCAATCAGAATCACACACATTCCTTCAGGAGATAGAAGAAAATGGTACAATTCCGCAAAATCAAATCAATCAAGAAAAATATCAAAGAGATCCCAGTTTATGATTTGCAGATTAAAAAGAATCACAACTTTGTAGCTAATGGTCTTATTGTTCACAACTGCCTTGTTTTCCAGGAACAGACAATGGCTATCGTGAATAGAGTTGGATTAATTCCTCTCGAAGAGTGCAATGCCATTCGTAAGATGATGAAACCTCAACAGTCTTCTCTAGATGCAAAAGCAAAAGCCAAAGCTTTAAAAGATAGAATTATGGCAGGTTTTTTTAAGTCTGGCTTAAAACAACACCAAGCAGAGTCCCTGTACGAAGACATTATGCAATTTACTGCTTACTCTTTCAATAAGGCACACGCTGTAGCTTATGCTATGATGTCTTACTATTGTGCTTGGATGTTGACATACTACGAAGAAGAGTGGTTGTGTGCATACTTGGAAGACATGCAAGGCAATGATGACAAGAAGATGAAAGCAGCTTCAGAGGTGAAATCTCTTGGATATACTTTCGAACGTTTAGATATAAACTATGCGGATCATTCTTGGACTATTTTGCCAGGCAAGAAGTTCATGCCTTCTTTTTCTTCTGTGAAAGGTGTAGGTGATATTGCTGCTGAAGAACTCATGGATATTAGAGAATCACTTAAGGCTAAAAATGGCTTAGGTATTACTTCGATTGAAGAGCTCTTGTTTGATGATAATGGAGATTGGCAAGTGTCAAAATTCAATAAAAGAGCAATGGAGTCTCTTGTTAAAATTGGAGCATTTGAATCATCTGGAATGGTAGGCCCTACGAAGACTTTTGAGAATTATAGACACATGGAAGAAGCTATTTTAGAGAAATGGTCAGATTGGAAAAAGAAACTTAAAAATGACCCTCGTAAAGGCTACAATGATATGTTGCTCTCTATTGAAGCACATAGAAATACCCCTAATTACACTAGACAGATGACTATTGAAAATGAAGTAAAATTACTTGGATCTGTGAGTGTAAGCACAGTAATTCCTAAAAGATATCTCCATCGTTTTGATGATGAAGGATGGTCAAATATTGAAGACTATCAAGGTGAGAGAATTCCACACTGGTTTATCGTAACTCAATCTGTGCCTAAGAAAACCAAAGGTGGCAAATTCTACCTGAGATGCAAAGCGATGGGCGAGAGTGGAAAATCATTTTACCTTAATGTATGGGGTTGGAATGGCAAAGAGAATTTACCTCCTTATACAGTCTGTGTAGCTCTAATTAAGCAGAATGAATATGGTCTCTCTTGTAACTGGTCAAAACTAGAAATCTTTGTTGAATAAAATAACTTAATGTTCTCGGGATTGGGAGGCAATTGCCTCCCTTTCTTTTGTATTTTTGTAGAGTTCCGGATTATAATGGTGTATCCGTTAAAAACACAGGAGAATTTATGGAAGAAGATTTTGAAACAATTACCGAGCTATTAAATAAAGCTTTGGATCCTACAACAGATGGAGAGACTCAGAAATCTTGTCGAGAACAAGCTATCGCAATGATGAGAGAAAACTTGCAAAAGAGTAAAGACCTAGGTGCAATTACATTGGAACAATATAAAGAATCTTTAGAGTCTATTGCTTCATTAGAGAGAATATCAATTGACCTCTATGAAATTTATAATGATATCAAATAAGGAGACAAAATGTCGAATATCAAATGGGCAAATATAGTTCCACTAGTGGGTGGTTCTGCAATCGGATGTGAACAAGCAACAGGCGTTGAACCTCAATTCAATATGAGTTATTCAGCATTTGCAAAGAATGAGAGTCATTACCACAAGTATCGTCCAAACGTACCAAATTTCGTTTTGGATAGCAGTGACTCAAATACGAATAATCCCTTGGCCAACATGAATGAAAGACTCGATTTCGTTAATTCTGTATGTCCTTGTGCGGGTTTATCGATGCTTACACACGATAAGCCTGGTAAAGATTCTGAAACAAGACAGAAAGCAAATGATTGGATGAGAAAGTCCACTGCTTACGTACTCAATGAAGTGAAGCCACGTGTACTTTGGGGAGAAAATGCACCAACAATGTTCACTAACTCTGGGAAATACATGAGAGATGAACTCATTGAAATGGCATTGGATGCAGGTTATTCTGCTAGCTTTTATAGGACTACGACTTCTCTTCATGGAATTCCACAAAATCGTGATAGAACTTTCTATTTCTTTTGGGACTCTGAAACTGCTCCCATATTAAATTGGTACAAACGAGACCGTAAATCTTTCAGAGCTTATATCGAAGACATTCCTAAGGGTACCCAAGGACTAGATGAAGTAATTCAGCCTAGTAAGCCCTTAGAAGATGAATTAGCTTATCAATTTATCTTGCATAAGACTGGATGGACACATCGAGAATTTATACAAAATATTCCAAAGTTAAAGAAAGGAAATAACCTCATTCGATTTATTGAAAACAATGATTGGCTCCATGAAGCAAAAGCATTTTATCATCAAACAGATCCTAAGTCACCTGAGAATAAAATCATCGATAGAGTAATCTATAAGACTTCTATTGGTAAAAACTATATGCATGAGTCTCCTTCTGTGTGGGGTGAAACAAGCAATGCCATGGTCGGCCTTCAATTGAAGAAGTCTATTCATCCTACTGAGAAGAGATTCTTGACTACTCGTGAAGTAATGCACATGATGGGCATGCCACATGACTTTAAATTCTCGGTGAGAGACAGAGATACGTCACTCAACATGCTAGCACAAAACGTACCCACTGTGACAGCAAGAGACATGGCTTTAGAAGTAGTGAAATATCTCAACGGTGAACTTCAAAACTCAGGAGAGAAAATTTTCATGCAGAACAATCACAAGCAAGAGAGTTTCTCTTATGACCCTAAGAAATGATTAGAAATATTCTGAGAATTCTTGTACATGGCAGGACCATTTTGGTTCCTGCCATATTACATTACTATTGTAATTAAAAAATCACACACAAATAGGAGTTTATATGACAGGTTTTGTTTTAGTTGAAACAGTTGATTATGAAGGGTCACAATTAGTTGGGATGTTCTCTACACTGACTGATATTATAGAGTTTTTAAGAAAAGATAAGAATCATAAAAGACACATTGCTGCTTTTAATGAAAATAGAGAAATTGAATTACATGTTGATGAACACATGGCTAATAGTCGTAATGCACCTATAGGTGCAACACAATGTTGGAGAATCGATGGTATTGCAGATCTCACTTATTATATCTACTCTTTTGCATTGTAATTTTCGATCACAATGACTATAATGAAGATAAATGGAGGTCACTATGCACAAGTATGCTAGTCTTAATGAAGCTTTCTGTGAAGGTCTATTCTTAGTAAATACAGAAGGTAGAAATGTACATTCTCGTGGGACAAATCAAAAAGAGATTCTCTTTCATCAGATAGAAATTACTGATCCTACAGCTTTGGCAATTATGCCACCAGCAAGAAACTTTCAGCCCAAATATGCTGTGGCAGAATGGCTTTGGTATTTGTCTGGAAGTAGGTCTGCAAGAAATATTGGTAAGTGGGCAGCAATTTGGAATGATATCGTTGATGAAAATGGTGAAGTAGAATCAAACTATGGGTCTTATATCTTTGGTACAGGTGGAATTCTCACGCAGTGGAGTAATCGTCAGACTCAATGGGCTTGGGTTGTTGATGAACTCTTAAGAGATAGAGATTCTCGTAGAGCTACAATCATGATCAATCAGCCACACCATAAATTCAAGAATAAAAAAGATTATCCTTGTACGAACAATATGCATTTCTTTATTCGCGATAACAAATTGTTCTTAGGTGTCAATATGAGATCTAACTGTGCAGTTCATGGATTTTGCAATGATGTCTTTACTTTTTGCATGTTCCAGCAGATGATGTTAAATGAACTCAATGCAAAGCTTCCCGAAGATCAAAAGTTAGTCCTAGGAAGTTATATTCACTCAGCAGGTTCTTATCATGTTTATGATAGACATTGGGCAATGATGGATAAAATTGTTGAAAACTACCGAGCAACTCATACAGGCAATTATCCTGAAGTCCAAAAATTCAGACTAAAATCTGACATTACTATTGGTAAAGTGATTGATAAATGGTTATATTTGCCCTATGATGATTTAGATATAAACGAAATTAACTTACACACAACAAATGCTATGGAGGCACTATATGAATAAAAAACCAAATATATTAGAACGAGCTAATGAAATTGTTAATAAAAGAAGTGAAGAGAAAGAACGAGAATATGGTCCAATGTCACAAGGATTTGAACGCGCTGCAATGATTGCTTCTGGCATGTCTGGTAAAGAGTGGAATGCTCACGATATGTTTATTGCAATGGCTGCATTAAAACTCAGTCGTCAGTCTTATAACTTCAAAGAAGATAACTTGTTAGATTTAGTAAGTTATTTAGGAGCATGGCAAAATTATATTGACGAATCAGGAGATAAAAATATTGATTCTAGAAGAATTCAAGAGCCTCAGTCCTCAGAAGAAGATAGTCAACTCTCATTACCCTTTGAAGAATACCAAACAAAGAATTATGATCTATTTGAAGTCGATAAAATACCTCAGGGTGTAACAGCTAAACCTGTAAGTCCACTAAGAGAATATGGAAAAAATCATAATTCTCAACCACTTGATCTTACTCGCTTTACTAAAACTGGAATTTCTAAATTATTATAAGAAGGACATATATGACAATATTAGAGACAATAATCTCCTCCATTAATGAGAGAATAGGCACACAAATTTCTTTTAAAGAATTTGAAGATAAAAAATATTTCGTTGTAAATGATATTATGACCAATGTCTTTTTGAACAAAGATCTCTTAAGAAGTGTTGAAGAACTCAATTCTTATTCAAATCATGAGGGAGTACAGAGTTTAATTTGTTCTGTATCGGAAATCTATAGCGATTCAATTATTCAATTTCTTGAGAAGAATTCAAATGTTAGAAATTAAAAAAATAGAAAATAATTTGCAAAAATTATTTAAAGATGACCAGATATCTCTAGAGTTTACAGAGAATAGAATAGTCCTCTCTTATGAAGGAGAGGAAATGACAAATTGGATTTATGATCTCTTAGATAAAGAAGATTCAGATTTAGAGATAGCATATCATTCAATAGTGTTGATTCAAAATAATAAAGAATTATTAAATGGTAATTCTATTATGATATCATTAAAATTAGCGTATGAATTTGCAAACAAGAAATTCACTGATCTTTATAATGAAAAATATAAATCTACAAAAGGAAATAACACGATGAAAATTTCAAAAATAAGAAACGTAAAATCACCAAGTAGAGGTACAGAAGGTAGCGCTGGTATTGATTTTTATGTGCCCAATGATTATCCTACAAATTTATGTTCTATTCAACCTGGAGATAGATTCTTTATTCCGTCTGGTATTAAAGCAAACGTCCCAGAAGGATACGCTCTGATTGCATTTAATAAATCCGGAGTTGCATTAAAGAAAGGACTAATGGTAGGTGCATGCGTAGTAGACCATGATTATGAAGGAGAAATTCATATTCACCTGGTTAATACTTCAGATAAAATTGCACATATTGAACCAGGTGAGAAGTTAGTTCAATTTTTACTTGTGCCAGTAGACCACTGTAGTCTTGAAGAAGTAGAAGAACGAGATTTATTTGCTGGAAAATTTTCTACTAGAGGTTCTGGTGGGTTTGGAAGTACTGGTATTATTTAATAATCTCGATTTCTAAGATACGGATAACCACACCCATCAGGTGTGGTTTTATTTTGTAATATTTTTAATCCTAAGTGTAATTTGTATAAATTACCATAATATTAACATAAGTAATTCTAGAAAATATATGGAGTAGTTTATGGCTGTTTGGAAAAGAAAATTAGTTAGAAAAGATAAACCTTGGGGACACGAAGATCGATCTTCTCAATCCTTTGGGAGTACATCAAAAATTATTCATTTAAAAGAAGGACATAGGACTTCCTTAAAGAAAATGAAGACGAAGAATATGACAATAATCTGTTTAGTAGGATTAGTTAGAGTAACATGTCCCGAAGAGAAAGAATTTACAGATGAGGGCTTCTTTATGTTATCTCCAGGAGACCAAATTCTAATAGAGCATGGTTCTCCATTCAGATTAGAGGCTCTTAAAGATTCAGTACTCTTAGAAATTACAGATTCAACAAAGGGTGAATTCCTTCAAGGGATTGAAATGTTAGAAGACGATTACGGTAGAAAAGGAATACATCCTGGGATTGTAAACTTCACGACTAAATGATACAATAATCCTGTGTTTGATAAGGAGAATTTATGGTTGAGCCTACTAGTATTAATTGTGTTCTATATCACGGTGGATGTACCGATGGTTTTGGAGCTGCTTATTCGGCTTGGAAATTATTAGGTAATCGCGCGGAATATATAGCATGTTATCATGGTGGAGATATTCCAGATGTCAAGGGTAAGAGAGTAGCAATGCTTGATTTCACATACAATAATGAGATCACTAAAAAACTAATTGCCGAAGCAGAGTCTTTTATCATCATCGACCATCATAAATCTGCGGTCGTTGAACTTCATGATATCTCTTGTACGAAATTTGATATGAGCAAATCAGGAGCGATGATGGCATGGGAATTTTTCCATCCAGGCAAAGACGCACCAAAATTTATCGAGTATATTCAAGATAGAGACTTGTGGACTTGGGAGCTTCCATATAGCAGAGAATTTTCTGCAGCATTCGATATGGTACCTTGGGAATTTAATGCTTTCGAACAATTTGAAGACGCTTCCGTGATTGATGATGCTATCAAAAGAGGTTCTTATATCTTAGCATATTCTAAGACAGTAATTAAGAAAATTGTAGACAAAGCAACTCGTAAGCGCATGAAAGTGAAAGACAAAGACTATGATGTAATGATAGTCAATAGCTCACATTGGATGAGTGAAATTGGATCTGCTTTAGCAAAAGATTGCGATGTTGCTTTTATTTATTATTTCGACCATGATTCTCTAAAATACAGAGTGTCTTTACGAGCATTCCATGAACATATTGATTGTACTGAAATCTCCAAACAATTTGGAGGAGGTGGCCATAGAAAGGCAGCAGGTTTTGGTTTGCCCATGAGTACTCATCCTGAATCTCTAATGTATACTCCTGTTGAAGAAGAAATTACTGAAGACCTGCATCCTTCTGAAGAAGTTCACTTTGGAGGTGAATAGTGTCTAGACAGTCAGAAAAACTCAAAGTCTTTGGAGATATTTGTCTTCAAGTATCTAAATTATCGTATGATCCAAAATATAAAGTAGGTGCCATTATCATCACGGATGATTTTAGAGAAGTGTGCTCCATAGGCTATAACGGAAACTATAAAGGTGGTCCTAACGAACGAGATGGAATGGAAACCGGTCAATCAGGTTTTTTGCACGCTGAAGAAAATGCCCTGTATCATCTTACAAAATCTTGGAAAGAGAGAAATGATCTCACGATGATTGTAACTCATAGACCTTGCAGAATGTGTCTCAAAAGAATTGTGAATGCGGGGATAACTAAGGTATTTTACTTAGAAGAATATTATGATAACTCGGATAATTCAGAAAGATTTGTGCAAGGATTACCATTATCTGTACAACGGTTATAATTACTAGTAAATCGCTAGGAGAAATTCATGAGCAAAAATAGAAATCAAAAAAAATTGATTCAACTAATCAAAGAAGAATATACGAATCATCTTCTGAAAGTATATACCGAATCTGTTCAAGATCTATTAGAGACAGATGTAATTGATGGCTTTGGCAACGTTATAATTTCTCAAGGTTTAAAAGTGAGACACAAGAAGAGCGGTTATGAATATACTGTAGACCACGTAGAAGGTGAGGGTGATGATATTGTAGTCGTTCTAAGATCACCTGAGGCTCCGAGATTTAAAGCTCCTCAAGTTAATGACGTAATGGCAGAAGCAGATGAAGTTGGTGATCCAAAAGCAGATAGAATTAAAGTTGATCAAGTCGATCTTAAAAAGGTAATGTCAAAATCTTCTGTAGAAGAATTCGGTTTGGAAGATTACGAAGACGCAAATAAAAAAATCAAAACTCTAAAAGTTCCAAAGAAAGAGTTTGAAAGCAAATATGAGGTGAAATAATGAGCAAAACACTATCAGAAATTATCCGAGACGAATTAGGGCTCAATAAAGATAAGTCACTCAATGAGTCTTATATTACTCAAGCCAAGAAATATGAACTTCGCACAGAGTTGCTTTCACAAAAGACTAAAGAAGAACATCAAAAACTTCTTAATGGATATGTAGATTCTTTAAACCAGACGTCTGCAAAGCTTGACGCAGTAGATAAAGACGGTAGCAATCCAAACCAGTCTCCTTTTGGAAATATCAAGCGAGACGAAGTCCACAATATGAATGCAGCATATTTACATGCATTATATTTTGAAAATATTTCAGATCTCAAATCAATAATCACGATGGATTCACTTCCCTTTATGAGAATTGAAAGAGACTTTGGAAAATTTGATGATTGGCAGAAAGAATTCGTAGCATGCGCGTTGTCTTCTAGAAATGGCTGGGCAATTATGGGATATTCTTTTATGCTAAAGAGATATATCAACGTAATTGTAGATTTGCATACTGAAGGAATTCCTGTTGGTTTTGTGCCTATTATTGTGATGGATTGTTGGGAACATGCGTACTATAGAGATTATTTAACAGACAGAAAAACATACATATATGGAATGATGAAAGAGCTCAATTGGTCAGTTATTGATGAGCGAATTCAAAAAGTAGAAAGAATGGCAAAAGTTCAGTAAGGAGAAAAAATGAATTTAACAAAAAATAAGTTAAGAACAATTATCAATAGAGTTTTACAAGAAGCTCGTACGCAAGGTAATTTAAGTGATCGTAAAACAATGATTGGTAGTCAACCATTGAAGCCGGTATCTGAAGATATGTATACGGATCAAGTGAATTATTGTTTGGATTTTATCGATCAATTTGAAGCGGAAGGACATGATATCCTAGACTTTATTATTGGATTAGATGACACTTGGAAAAATGGTTTTATTAGAATACATTTCAAAGTTGATTGTACTTATAGTGTAGTACATGTGCGTCTATCATGTGGTCTTGGCGAATATCAATCATTTGATGCAAGTATAGACAGTGTTTTAAAGCCTGCAGTAGTGGAAGTTCCAACTGGACTGTATGACCATACTGTAAAAATGAACTTGGCAAACTACTACATTGGAGACTCTCTTTTCACCACTGGAGGATACTACAATTACGACTATAGTGTTGCTTATAGGAGTTATTATCGATCCTGGGAAGACGCATTAAAGCGTATTTGCCAATTATCAGAAATTCCTCCTCAAGAAAGACCATTTAAAGATGAAAAAACAATGCGTTCTCGAGAGGGTAAATTGCTCAGAGCATTTTATGGAAATGTGACAGAGCGACAATTCAGAAGTAATCCTAAGTTTAGAGCGTAATATTACTAATCGCTAATTAAATCTCTTAAGATAGGATCAGAGTATAATATAATTCTAGGAGAACAAAATGAAATTTACAAATGACCAAAGAAGACTATTAGAAATGGCAGGTATATTGCGAAGAAACACTCCAGACTCTCTACTGTTTGAAGGAGACGACGACGGAGGTGATGATCCATTTGGGGGTGACGATGAAGGTGGTGATGACAGTGGAGGTGATGACCTCTTCGGAGACGATGAAGAAGGAGGAGACTCCGGTGATGGAGAAGATGCCGACGGAGAAGGAGATGAAGCCGAAGAAGAGGAAGAAGTTGAAGAACTTGATCCTGCAGACATTCAAAAATATGGTACTCCAACTTTTCAAGAATTAGATGATAGATTATCTAGCTTCTTTGACGAATGTAAAACTTCAGGTCCAGTTAAATCTCAAGAGGTATCTACATATCCAGGCATTTCTAGTGAAGACGAAGAAGATGAAGTTGAAAAAGATCTCAAAGAAGAAGGTTGGAGACCAAGCAGAAGAGATATAAGATTAGTATTAGAAGCCAGAAGATTATTGAGAGAAGCTTCTTCTGATAATATTTCTTCGAAAGACTTCGACATGTCTTCTTTCACTTCAAAAGTAATTCACCTAATTCAACATAGAGAAACTCAATTAGATCTTCCAGGAACCATTTATAATGCTGCCAGACAAATGATCCTCAATAACTTTAAGAAAGCTGGTGAGTCTGAATTCGTTGAGCTCTTTGCTGCTAATGCTACCCCAGAAGTGAAAAAAGAACTAGGCTTGTCAGATGAAGCAAAAGAAATGTCACAGGGTGCAAACGTTCCTGTTGCAGTCGGTGCTACTAGTGGTGGAGGTGGTGGTGGTATCTAAAGATGTAAAGGCCATCACTATATACTTACGTGCAGAAGAGAAAGAGGCATTCAAGCGATTGGTTGCCTCTTATCAATTATCAATGCAAGAAGTGATTCGTGAATGTGTAATCAACATGATTCGAGAAGACAATGAGAAATATCATGAACTCATGATAGATCTATTCGAATCACCATATAAAAAGCCAGCCGAGCTAAAACTCTTGGATGATGAAATCCAAAGCATTTATGCACAATTAGAAGAAGATACAGAAGATTGACATAATTACACCTTGAACAATTAACCAAGGAGATCCACATGTCGTCAAATGAAGAGATCACTCTACCTACAGAAAGAACTTTATTCTTAGAAAAATTAGCAAAAGAAAAACAATCATTGATGGGTATAATTAAAGAAAAACTCATCTCTCGAAAATTACTGGCATTAGCATTGTGTACATGGTTATTTTGGCTTGGTACCTTATCTGAACATTCATTCATGATGGTTGTAATGACTTATATAGGTGGTCAGAGTATAATTGATATGATGCAACAATGGAAATCAACATTGCCAAAATAAGGAATTCAATATGAAATTAACTGAATCACAAGCAAGACGCGCAATCAATAAATGGCTCTTTGAAAAATTCCAGCCGGACCCAGGCCATTATTCAAAATATTCTACTGATGATAAAGTAGCAGGTTCATTAGGTGATAATCGCAATAAAGAGATGGAATTAAATACACCTGTTCCTATCATTGCATCTCCACAAATGCCTACACAATTGTCTTGGGATATGCCTCCAGTAGATGATCCAGAGTGGGCACCTTCATCAGCCCAAGATGCTGCAAGAGCTGCACATCAGATTACGTCTACTATTCCGGATGAACAAGCTCAGTGGTACTATGAAGAGATGATGAAATTACGAGATAAAGCTTTAGAAAAAAGTAAACCCGAGATTGTAAAATCATCTCCTTCTAAAGATAATATAAAGAACCAAATTCAACCAAAAAGAGCCAAAAGCGAAGGATCAGATATGAGCGAATCACTTAAAAAAAGATGGATCAATAAATTGTTAGAAGGACTTGATGAAGAAGAAGACGAGGGTAAATTATCTACTTCTTTGCTAGATGATTTTGCTTCAGAATTTGCTGAAGAAGAAGGTATGGATATTGAAGACGTATATCGTGGAAATGAAGTACTTAAGAATAGACAAGATCAAGCTAGAAAAGAGAGAAAAGAACAAAATCAAGATAAGAATCTCAATGCTTTTGATTTATCAGTAGACGATGAAGCCACTTTGAAACAAATACAAAATTCAGGTGTTCTTCCAAATATTGCTACCCTCTCTGGTATCAGAAAGTATATTGCAAATAATATTGATCCTCATGTTGAGATTTGGGTAACAGCGAATCACCTGTCAAGACTTATGAGTTCGTTCATTGCTTCTTCTAAAGGTTTGTATTTGTTTTTTGATGCTGTTGCAGTCTGTACTACTGGTGAAGACGCTTTATTTACACCTGAACAAGCCCTAGAACTTAAAGGCATGAGTGATTTAGCACGTGCTTTAGAAGATACAATGAGAAAAAATAGACAGAGAGTCGGTGTAAAATTCAGACAACAATTAGCATCAGATCCTGCATTTGTTAAGCAATTGGTTTCACAATTCGGAAATGAAATTGTATTCGAAGAGTTTGATGAAGAGTTTCCAAGTCAAATTACTGTTAATGACCTCTATCAAGAATATGAGTCTTTGAAAAAGAACAACAGAGCAGTATTAACAGAGAGCGGTTTGTACAGAGAGATCATGTCTAAAATTATTGTTGAGCCTATTATTCGAAAGTGGAACCAGTGGAGAAAAGAAGGCAAAATTATCAAAGACAGAAATATACAAAACCAATTGTCTTATGACGAAGCAGCTGATTGGATTGATGAAGCTATTGAGCTGTGGGAAAATAAATCTAATGGAAGAAAGAAAGGCGCTGTTCGAGAAGCTCTCTTGGGATTAATGGAATTCAGAGATGCTCAAGAGACACAGAATTCTATAACAAAAGATGTTTAATAATTAAATTGAGATAAGTTATGTCATTACAGTTAAGTTATATTTTTGGCGTATCAGAACCAAAAGATTTTAGAGATACAATAAAAAATCAAAATTTAATAATTCCGGAAAAGGGATTCGACTGGAAGACTTTACAAGAACCCAATAGATTATCAAAGGTGTTCAGGTTTAAGACTAATGAAGCACTAGTGGGATTTGTAGGAGCATGCTTAAAATATGAAACAGAACATCACCATCAAGGAAGAATTACTATTCAAAATCCAGTTGTAAAAGTAGAAATATGGACAAAAGGTATCATGGATATCACCGAGATGGATATAGAGTACGCAAGAGAAGTAAACGAAATTTATAAGGACTGGGAAAATGCTTGAAAACGATATGCTTTTAATGAATGATGCATTCAAAGAGAGAATGGGTGAACAACAAGACACAAAAATTGTTGCTAATATTTTTTCGAATGAAGAATTGGTCTTACAAGGAAACTTTGTTTCTCTTACTTCTGCAGACGATAAAAAATCATTTGTCATGGTGTCTACAGATTTTTGGAAAACGATTGATCTATCGATAAACATACAAGAATTTCGAAATTTATCAATCTCTTTGAATGACAAGTCTATTTTTACTGTGTCAGAAGCGGATGTATTATCTAGCTCCGTAGAGAGACAATCGAACAATGCTAAACTGACAATATATATTAGTGCTAAAGGAGTCATTGTATGATAGACATTACTAAAATTTTAAAAGAATTATCAAAAGACCCTTCTTTAAAAGGACTCTTAGCAGAAGAGACGAAAGACGATATGCTCGAGCTAATTAACCAGAAGAAGATGGAAAAATCTAGGAAGAATCGTCAAGAAAAACTCAAGGGCGCAAAGAACCAAAGTAAAGATGAATTAGGTGAAGAGGGGTCTCCAGAAGAAGATCAGAAACCTGAAAAAATAAAACTAGATTCTTTGCCAGATATTACTCCTCAACAAATTGCAGATAAAATCGACCTCATCAGAGCTGGAAAATCTCTAAAAGACAAAGAGACAATGGCAGCTTTGTCACAATACTTCCAACGGTTAAATGGCCCTGAAAGAATCGCACTATATGCCTTTGTACAAGGTTTGGCAAAAGTGTTGGGTGGTAAATCAGGTGAAGAAGTAAAAATTCCTGCATCGAAACCTTATGATGTAGAAATGGATCGTGAGAAAAAGAAAGAATCGTCTGACGATTCTAAGAAGTCTGCTGATAATACAAAAACTTCTACTTCATCTAAAGATCAAGAAAATTCTTCTCCTATTGTCGTAGGCGAGAGAGCAGATATATCTTCTATTAAAAAACAACTGTGGAGAAATGGATGACTTCTTTGCTTAGAAATCTCATTGTTCGAGAGCTATTAGAAGAAGCGAATCGTGAATCAGAGATAGAGAGATTACTTAAAAATAAGAATTTCAAACAGTGGAAACACAGAAGTAGAGAAAATGAATTCCCACATAAAGATGGAGTTTCACCTGCTGACAATCATCGAAAGATCATCAAATATTTGAGATCTATGTCACCATCTGAAAAACAGAGAAAACTAATTCCCAAAATAGAAAGTGCCCTAACATTAGGACAAGACGATGAGGTGGATTTCAAAAATTTTTTGTCTCCTGTTGTAGACAATATATGGTCAACATACAAGAGAATTCAAATTAGAAAATTATGGCAACTAGCCGTATACTCAAATGATGAAAGGGCTTCATTTTGGAGAGATCCGGAAAATGTAAAGTGTATACACGGTATTGGATTATTTGAGAATTTGGATTCAATGGAATTGCTTGAAAAGACTTTAACATCACCACCTGTTGAACTAAGTTGCGTGGGCTCTCTAGAACCTTTTATTCCAGGAGATTCAATCGCCATAGAATTTCGAAAGAGAGAAATTGTGTGGGCTTCGGAGTCTGATTCTTGGACTCAACATTTGTCTTCTGCTAATGATCAAGTGAGGGCAGACTTTGCAAAATTAAAGGCTTTAGAGGTTCTTACAACTCCAGAGGAGTTTCAAGTCTTCAAATCTTCGTTGAATAAATTTCCTAGTTCTGCTTATATCAACGAAAAAGATGTATTATTTACGGAAGAAGATTTTTTACGCATTGCAGATGGTTTTGCTTCAGAAGTGATAATTAGAGACTATAGTACCGATCCAAACGATATCATAATCTATGTAAGCAAATCACATGGGAGTGATATCAAATATATTAAAGAAAAAATACAAAAAATTTCTTTTAAACATTATAATAGACCGGTTACAATTTTAGAAATTTAATGGAGAAAATTCATGAAGAGAAATAGAGAATTACAAGAGATCATCAAGAGAACCTTAGTAATATTAGAAGCTACCTCGAGTTCAAATCGTAGTGCAAATGATAAAATACTAGCTGTTATTGATGAACTCATTGAAGAATTAGGAAAAGACACACCGAACCTTGCTAAAATTCATACTATTTTAGATAAGCCTGAGATGCAAACTCAAGCAGCAAAAGACTTCCTTAGAAATGGCGATCAAGATGACGTGATATCAACATCTACTGCTACTTTTGAAATCTCAAAAGGTATCCCTACACAAAGAGAGATATTTATTTGGAACTCTGTAGCATTTCCTCTAACTGATTGGGCTTCTGTAGAAGGCGCACTAGAAAATAAAAATTCAACTAACAGATTTCTTCAAGTGAATTTTTATAAAAAGTCCGATAGTGAAGTTTATATCTTAGATGGACACCATCGCTGGTCACAACAGTTTGCATTTGGGAAACCCACAAACACTTTGGGTGGTATCAATTTTGACTTTGGTGGTGAAAAATGGCAAAAGGCTTTAGCTGCATTACAAGTTGGAATTTCCCAAAAACTTCCAGTTGGTAAAAAACTCCCTTCATCAGGTGGTGGTAGTCCAAATGGTCAACAAATCAACGTATATAAAGCAAGTATGGAAGCAATTGCAACAGAAATTATTAATAAAATTGGTGTGAAAAAACCAGGAGGCGAAGGATTAGATAATCCTTGTATGGGTACTCAGTGGATCAACAATTTTGTTAATAGTGACTCAGCAATGGCTTGGGCAAAAGAAAAGCTAGCAATTGGAGAAGTGAAATCTTTATTTGAAAAACTCACAGATCTATATGCATCTGAAAAATCTGAGTTGAACATAGAAGCAATTTTAGAAAATTCTGAGCTAAAAACGAAAAATCCAAAAACAATGAAAAATTGTCATTTGAGACATCTTATCGCATGTGCAATCGCACATGCTTACAAGTCACTTCCAGCTGCAAAGACAGCACCAGAGAGAGCAGACATGCCACAGCTCGACGGTGCAACCGGAGAACAAGGGCCAAACGGGAAACCAAAGAAGCTAGATCCTTCTCAAATTGCTTTAGATTTTGCTTCTGGAAAAGTAAACTGGAAAGAAGATTTTACAATTACACCAGAATTAGCTGAATCCATTAACTTGAAAAGATGGAACAAATTAGCTGGTTTACTTAAAGATTAAAAAGGGGAATCTCATGAGATTAAATGAACTTAAAAAATTAATTAACGAAACAATTCAAGAAGAAAGAAGAACGTCTAATTCTTTTCGAAAAAAAGGAAATTGGGGCAGAGTTGTTGAAAACATTGTTAGAAAAGTATTGAACGAAGCTGAAGGTGATGAAAACAGCTCAGGAAAAAGTGCAGCTAGTTCTTGGAATGCTAGTACAGACATCAATGGCAAAGGTGAAGAGATTCAAAAATCTTTGCAAAATGATCCAGAAACTCTTTATAACGTTATCTGTACTGCAACTAGTTGGGCTAAAGGTGCACTCAAGAAAAAAGGGATTACAGATGGCGCAACTCTTCAAGCTGCTGCAAAAGAAATGTGGGGTGATGACTATAAGACAATAAAAGAATTAGTCACTAAGATGACCGAATTACTGAATGCTGCTGGCGGTTTTGAAAAAAGAGAGATGCCTGCTTTAGAATTAAAAGATGCAAAAAACGTTGCAGATGCCCTAAATGCAGATCAAGGAGACTTTGGTGTAGACTTTGAAAAAGATTTTAAAGATAATGAAGCTGATTTTGATGATTGGTACCAAGACCAAGATAAAAAAGCAGAAAAGCAGAATTCTTCTAGATATAGAGACGGAAATGTTATTCTTGAGAGATGGTCAAAATTAGCTGGTCTTATTACGGAGATAGCTGATGATCCTAGATTTCCCTATCCAGGGGATCACAAAGTTATGGATGGAGCACCAAACCAAGGGGAAACAGGCGATGCTGTATCTATAGGTGATCTTAGTGGAAAAGCAAAAGCCTTTGTAACTAAAGGAAAAGGTACCGGTGATAAGATTGAAGTTTCTACGGAAAAGACATGTAAAATTGGAGAAATGAAGCCGACACAGAAGAACGTAAAATTGGCTAAATCTTTACTTTTTGCTTTTGTTCAAGACGCAAAGAAAAACGAAGAAGATAAAGCTATGGGTGCTTATCTTGCAGAAGATGGTGCTGATAAATGGATTTTGGATGGACATCATAGATGGTCAGGTCAATTCTTGAAGAATAACTTGGATGCCGATATGAATTCTCTAGTCACCATTGTTAAGCCAAGTAGCTTGAAGATGGATCAATTCTTAACAATGCTTACTGTTTTGGGTAATGCTCTAGGTCGACCAACTAAAAAATAATTGATTTATATAGCATGGTTGTACAAAATCTCTCCTGTGTGAGTTACATTACTAGTGTAACATATCACACAGGAGTTTTTTATGGGCGGAGCACAAGGTTCAATGATGCATCCATACGATAATATGGATCTTAAAATATGCGATTTTATCAGTATCGCAAGAAAATTTACCAAGAGAAATACTTGGAATGAAAAGTTTGATGGTATCAATATTACTTGGTCATATATCAACGGTGAATTCTATATAGCTAGAAACAAAGAGCAATTAAAAGACCCGGTGTCTTTTAAAGACTTCAGAGAGAAATTGGATGGTCACCCAGCCAAGGAGCAATTTCTTAAAGGGTTAGCTATGATTGAAGCAATCGGTGATCAAGCTACGTATTTCACTAGAATTTATAAGTTGTTTGACTACAAATATCTAGATCAGACAGTTTGGATCAATACAGAATTAATTGATCAGAATTCACCACAGTTATTTAGATATGATGAAGATTGTTTGATTATTCATAATCTCCAGTGTCTTTATGACAATGAATTTAAGATAATGCCGGCAGAAAATTTACCTACATCAAAATTAGTGAGTATATCTGAAAGTTGTGGCACAAAGATATATGGAAAATTAGAGATTAGTCTTCCACCGGTTGACTTTCCCTCTTTTATAGAGTTTGAATCATCACTCTATAAAATACTTGCAGAATGTGATTTGACTCCGCAAGCAAAAATTAAAGACATCGTACATTTCAGGGTATACGAAAAGCTATCTCGATTTCTTGATTTAGATTATGCCTGGATGATCGCAGACAATGTCTCTGGACAAGGGAAACATGATATTCGTATTATCAAACAAAAATCAGGTCAAAAACGAATTGTAGACGAATTTGGTTTGTCCAAGAACAAATTAAAAGTGCAAAATCAAGTGTTACGAGATCTCAAAGATGCTTGGCTAAAATTCGGCGCCAAAGTTCTCAATGAAGTTCAATCAAACCTCATCATGGATCCACAAAAAGCCGATCAGAGACTTCAGAAATCCCTTCAATTTAATTCAGAATTCTTAGCTACTTTGGACAGAACAGACAACAATTATCTCGTTTGGTGTGAAATGTATCAAAAGTTTGCTGATTATAGAGTTCACATGCAGCTCATCGAAGGCGTTGTTTTTAAGATAGGGGAAGACCTCTATAAGCTTACAGGAGCATTTCAGTTGCAGAATCGTTTATGTGGGCTTGCAAGATATGAATATGGACAAAAAATGGAGGAAAGAGTATGAAAATCGGATTAGTAGCAGGCGCAATGAAACCATTCCATGCAGGGCACGATGTCTTGGTTAGCGAATCCTTAAGTCGATGTGATCATACGATTGTCTTTACGACGGAGAAGGATAGAAAGGGAATAAACGGATTGTCAATGGCAAGAGCATGGCACAAAGTGATACTTCCTCATGCATTGAAAGAGGGTAGAGATTTCGAGGTGAGATTCGTGAGTTCACCCATTGGAGCTGTATATGAGTTCTTGGATGAATATGACGATGACACAGAATTTATTATCTTCCAAGGCACAGAAGACAGAGATAGATTCTCCCCTGAGAACCTCAAAAAATATGCTGGTCATCTAAACTGTATCTCTGCAGCACACGCTTGGCCAGATATTTTTGATAGAATGCAGTCTACAGAAGAATACGTGAAAGGTGAAATAGTGAGAGAAGCGATTGAATCGGGCAATAGATCTCTTTTCAAGACATATTTACCTTTGTGGCTACAACCTGTGAGTGATTCTTATTTCGACCTAATTGCGAAGAAATAGGTGTACAATCGAAAGTACTTAAAGTTTTTCGAAATTTTGCCAACACTTTTGTTGGCTTTTCTTTTGTAAAGACATAGTAAAAGTTAGATATAATTGGGTTGCGCCCAAATTAAGGAGATTATGATATGCACAAAGGGAAAAAGAGAGATAATTTAAATTCTTCTCTATTGTTAGAGAGTAGTTCTGCTGATGGAACTTTTAGAATATTTTGGGATCAAGCAAAAGAAGCTACTAAAGCTTATTCTTCTCTCTTGGTTAACTCTATAGGTTTAGTAGTAGGTGACGCATCATATTTATTTAAACTTACTTTTACGCCTCTGGTTAAAGGATCTACTCTTCGAAAGTGGAGAGACGATCATAAGGAATTCCGGAATTCTAAACTTAGAGAAATGGGCGCTAATCTAGATAGACTGGAAGAAATGTCTGGAGAGAATGGGCTCCTAATGTTTTCTTTTGCTCCCCATGTCTTGGTTGCAGATAAAGCACTCCGGATTGCAACTCTTGAAAATAAATCAGCATTCGAATTTATTGATGATATAGGTTTATCTCAAATTCCAATTATCGGTAATGTTCATAAGAGTCTCGAGAGAAATGATAACTTAATGGATAAAGTCGATTGGCAAGATCCAGATGATATAGAGAGATATCACAGACAATTTCTAGAAAAACTTAATGGTAGTGGCAATAATAATAAATATTCTGATTCTAGTCCATTGTCTATAGTCGGTAAAGCTTGGGACTGGACACAGGCAATATTTCTCGGAGATTTTAGAAGCAATGAATCAACCGTTACAAAAAAGAATATATTGACTGAGAGTGTTAGTGATTCTACTATTAAAGTTCCGGAAAATATAAAATCCGCAGAAGATTACCGTGATTGGCTTCTTAGCGAAGTAATTAAGAAAAATGTCTATGTTGACACTAAAGAATTATTAGACAATAGAAAGAAGAATATTGAGGAAATTTTAAATGCTAGTTTAGAAGTTCTTAATTCTTATGCATTGTTGACTGCTTCGCGTGATTTGCATGAATTTTGGGAAGCTTTGGAGAAACTCAATCAAAAAGTAGATAAAAAAATTAATATTTCTGAAATGCAAAAAACAATAAAAGACAAAACTCTAGAGCTCATGAAAGACAAGAAGATACAAGAAGAATATCAGAAAAATCTCAAAGATAAATCAAAAGCAAAAGATGAAAAAGCTTATTTAGACTATATTGAAAAAGGTGTGCTTATGTCAGCAAAAGAAAAGCTATTACCTAGTCTTCGTACAATGTTTGTTGATTTAAGAGATACATTGGAAGATGATGTTACTGAAGGCTGCACACCAGAGTTATTAAAACTCATGAGTAAACACGAAGAATATTTGGGATTAGTAAAGCAGATCAATGAACAAAAAGATCAGATTAAAAAATCGATTGAGCCTCTTTTAAATGCTCAAAATATTAAATAACAGCATATATATGTAATTTTTCTTTTCTAATGTTATAATATTCTCATAACCTTCAATTTGGAGAATATTAATGAAACCCATTCTAAATGATAAGAGAAATTGGATCCCAGAGATCTTTTATGAAGAAGGAACAGACGGCATGGCCGGTCAATTTCCTTTTATACAAATTCCAGTAGACAAAGATATGCCTACGATGTTATTCATGCTTGGTTCAAAAGAAACAGGTGAATTTACACCTTCTTCTAACGGTGAACCCGAGCCCATTGTAGAGATGGAAATGTACTCATACGTCAATATGCAACAGTTACAAGAAGTAATGCCTTTTGAAGACTACGATAGACTCAGAATTACAATTGGACTTAAGCCACTAGACGAAGCTTCTAGACTTGGAATGCAACAATCAGAGAAAATGGTCGATTCAATTAAACAACAACATAAGAAAAACACCGGAGAGTAATATGAAACTACATCCTTCTTTAATCACAAAACTCATCGAAGTCTACACAGTTAATTCTGGATGGACAGGTGAAAAGAAACTCAATGAAGCGCTAGCTAATTTAGATTTCACCATATACACTCAACAAGATGGAACTCAGGTATTGGTAGACACTGAGCAATATCAAAGAGCTATGACAGATGCTTTGGCACAAAAACAGCCAAATGCATACACTGGTCGATAATATAGGAGTACAGGATGAGCGAAAAACAAACTTATGAAGTGGGAGAAATCCTATGGGTTATTTCTAGTGATCGTCCTGGTATGCTTGCTCTTCAAGTAGTTGAAGTAATTACGAAACGTACGATGCAGGGTGAGGATATTCAGTATTTGGTATTGAATTCTCGCCCTAAGTCTACACCTGTTCTCCTTCATACTATTCAAGGAAGAATCTTTAAAGATTTAGAAGAAGCTAGGACTGCCTTGTATACTCAAGCGACTTCAGCAATAGATGGAATCATTGAAAAGATTCAACAATCTGCAGAAGAAGCATTTGGAACAGCAAAAGAAAGCCCATTTGAATTTATGGCACAACCATTAGTACCTACTGTGAGAAAACTCTCTATCAAAGAAGAAAAAGAAGGCAATTTCCAAGAGGTAGAGATGGATGGCCAAATTGTAAAAATTAAAATGCCAGACCTATAAGGAGATATCAATGTTAACAAATGAACAAATTGCATCATTAAGAACTCAAGGACATCTTACCGAGCAAGAAATTGCATTCGTAGAAGGTGATCTTGTAGTTGCAAAAAATGTAGTAACAGAAGCTAGAAGAATTTTAGGCAAGACTACTGAGCTCAACGTAGTGACAGAGTCTGCTGATAAGAGACGAGTATTGAAAGGATAAACAATGAATCTCACAAATAAACCTAAACACATATTACTTGGCGATCTTGCAAGACAAGAGCTATTAAAAGGTGTGGAACAACTTGCAGAAGCAGTTGCTTGTACAATGGGACCAGGTGGTCTCAATGTTGTTATTGAAACTGAAGGACACATTCCAGTTCTAACTAAAGACGGCGTAACGGTTGCTAAAGCTGTAAACTTGCCAGATAAGATGCAGAATTTAGGTGTGAATCTCGTTAAACAAGCTGCACAAGGTGCAGCAGAGATTGCAGGAGACGGTACTACGACTAGTACTGTCCTTGCATATCATCTATTCAAAAAAGGTCTGAAACTCATAAACTCAGGTCATAACCCTGTCGAATTCCGCAAAGGTATGAGAGATGCCAAAAATGCGGTAGTCACCCATCTTAAGATTGACTCTAAGCCCGTCAAATCTTCAGAAGACATTATTAATATTGGAACAATCTCAGCAAATGGCGAGAGAAAAATTGGTGAACTCCTTGCGGATGCAATGGACAAAGTAGGCAGAGATGGGATTATCACTGTCGAAGAAGCCAAAGGATTTAGTACATCCTTACAGATTGTAGAAGGCACTCGTCTTGACCGTGGTTATATATCCCCATATTTTGTTAATGACTCTGCTCGTAATTGTGTGCGTTATGAGAAGCCTTTTGTGCTATTAGCTAATCGTAAATTTTCCAATACTCAAGAGATACTTCCACTCTTGGAAAAGGTACATCAAGCTGGCAAACCCCTCTTGATTGTAGCAGATGATGTTGTCGATGGAGCCTTACAAGTCTTGGTACAAAATAACGTGAAAAATATCATCAAAGTCTGTGTGATTCGGGCACCTGAATTTGGTAATGGTCGTGTTGCGGCAATGGATGACTTAGCGTATATGTTGGGCACCAAAGTGTATACGAATGCAGATCCAATGGAAACTGTTGGCCTAAATGATCTCGGACGCTGTGATAAACTGGTGGTGACTTCAAATGAGACTACAATGGTAGGTATCAGTGCTTCTAAAGAAAAAATTGATGGTTATACTGCTAAGTTACAAGACACTCTTTTGGATCCAGGTCTTACTCTTGAAGAGAAATCTTTCTTAAATCGAAGACTTACTCGACTCAGTGGAGGTGTAGCAATCCTTCGAGTGGGTGGTTCAACAGAAGCAGAACTTAGAGAGAGAAAAGATCGCGTAGAAGACGCTCTGTATGCGACTCGTGGTGCTGTACAGAGCGGTATCCTTCCCGGAGGAGGAGTCTCTTTGCTTAGGGCAGCACAAGAAGCTTGGGCTATTAAAAAAGCAGATGCTTCTACAATTGGAGCTTCGCCTTCATATATGGCAGGTTATCAAATGTTTGTTGACACCTGTGAAGAGCCAATCAAGCAAATAGTGAAGAACTGCGGTCAAATTCCTGAACTAGTAATTGCTAAAATAAAAGAGAATAAAAATTTTGAATATGGATTTAATGCAAGAACTTTCGAATATGGGAATTTATTCGAGATGGGAGTTATCGATCCCACATTGGTTGTAGTATCAGCTTGTAATAATTCTTGTTCAGCTGCTGACAATTTACTCTCTGTTTCCTGTGCTATGGTAAGTATCGATGACCACAAAGGTGACGAATCTTTCGAATCGTTAGAGGTATAAATTTTCTTTGTAAAATTCAACACAAGGTTGTACACTTCTCCTATGAAATGAATTACATTATAGATGTAAATAAAAACAAAAACACATCTCAAATCATAGGAGAAAATATGGCCTTAGACACATACTTCAAACAAGTTGGAAAATTCAAATTACTCTCAAAAGACGAAGAGGTAGATTTAGCTGAAAAAATTAAAAAAGGTTGTAAGAGATCTCGTGAGAAACTCATAGAAGCAAATCTGCGTCTTGCTATCTCTCAAGCAAACCAATTTCGCAAGACTCCTTGCGAATATGAAGACTTAGTGATGGAAGCAAATATTGGTCTTTGTAAAGCTGTAGACAAATATGATCATACCAAAGGCTTCCGATTTTCTACCTATGCTACCTGGTGGATTCGACAAGCATTGTTGAGATATATAGCGAGATCATCATCTGTAAAATTCTCAAGTGGTATGACTTCAAAAATTATCAAAATCAGACAAGCTGAAAAGTCTTATCGTGATGAGTTTGATATTGATCCAACAGATTCTGAATTATGTGAATTAACCGGCTTTAATGCGGTAGAGTTAGGACAACTCCGTCAGGCTGCAATGTGGCCTATTAATTTAGATCAACCTCTATATTCAGATGATAGCAGGACTCTAGGTGATACTATTGCTGATGATGTAGAACCACTTTCATCTGGTATTGATTACAAAATGATAGTCGATCTGATACGTGAAAAAATCAGTGAATTAACCCCTCAAGAAGAGAGAGTGATCAGACTTCGTTTTGGTATTGACAATAAACCTGATGAAACACCTGTACCTATTTCTGAAGATCAACAATAAAAATTAAGAATTAAATATTAAATACTAAGGAGAAATTATTATGGCTAACAATAAGAAAAAACCAGAAGGACATGCATATTTCGAAGATGGAATGCAATTTAATGAGATTGCACAGCTTTTGTTCGAGTCTGGAGAAGAAAAAACTTTATTGAGACTCACTACTGTGAGATCTAGATTTATCAAAGCTATGTATAAATTAGCAGAACCTATTGCTGAATTCTCAGGAAGATCTGTGAAAGAAATCGGGAGAGATCCAGAATTTCAAAAAGCTTTGAGCATTATCCTTAAAGAACAATCTACTAATAACTCATTAAAATTAGACTAAAGGAAATCCGTATGATAAAATGGAATGATTTTGCAAATCGAAGAAATATTAATATTGAAAACCTTAAACATTTGACTTATGAACAGTATGTTGAATATTGCAAACACAGAAGAGTAATTCCGATTTCTAGATCAGAATTCTCCTTAGATACAAAAGTAAAAGATGTATCATATCAGATTGAAAACGTAACTACTGTACTTAATGCAGAACCTATTATTGAAATTCCAGTTCAGCAAATTGCTGTTCAAGTTAATCCAATTAATTTTCGTACGATAAATAAGGAAAAAAAGAAATCACTTCAAGCAATGTGTGAATTTCGAGGAATCCCTTTTACAGATGAAACTACCAGAAATGAACTTATTGAACTGTTAAAGATATCAGAGGGAGTTTAAATGAACAGAGAAATTTTAGAATGGCCACATCAGGCATTAAAGACGAAAACAAAGAATGTTTCTGATGTCTCTTCAGTAAAAGATATCATTATTGACCTTATTGATTCTTGTAATGTCGCAATGGGAATAGGACTAGCTGCTAATCAGATAGGTTATCTTGAGAATATATGCGTTATTAGACCTAGAGCCATGGGAATAGAAAATACTGATCCTTCTCAAATTAATGCAGAATTCATGGTATGTATTAATCCTATATTAAAAATCTCTCAAGATTCAGGGACAATTAAGTGGAAAGAAGGATGTTTATCTTTTGAAGGACTAGAAACTACAGTAGAAAGAAAGACAAAAGGGGTATTTTCTTATCTTTCCGAATTAGGAGAGAAGAAAGAACTTGAAGTTGGTTGGCCTATAATAGGTGCTATTCAACATGAGTTAGAACACCTAAGTGGAAAAAATATGCTATCTAGTAAAAAACCAATTACAAGATCATTAGAAATTTCTTCATGGGAAAAGAAAAAATTAAAAAAACAAAAAAGAGTTCAAAAGCTCTTTAATTTAGACGGGGAGATCTGATGTGTTTGGTATTATCAGCTCGTTTCTAGAAAAATTTAAGCATATCGTTGTTTCGAAAGAAGAAGTTTCAGAATTAAATGCCATAATTATTAAACAAGAAAAATTAGAATCTTTAAAAGATTTGACTTCAGAAGAAGAACTAGCAATTATCATCTTACAGAACGAAAATGAAAAAAAATTAATTTCTTATTTAAATAAAATCTTAAAGGATCAGAATTATGGTAGCATCAAAGAAGACAATCAACTATTTGAAAAAAATATACCGAATGATGAGTGTTGATTCTCAAAAGAAAAAACTAAATGAAATAATTGACCGGTTAGACAAATATGAATGGGGAAATAAAGAGCTTCTTCACAAGAGTGCAAAAGCTCTTTTATCGGATGGATGGGAATTAGAAGAAGTATTGGTATTTTTTGATGTTATGGATCTAGACGAAAGAACATGAGTATTTAGCATTTTTGAATTTACGATAAATCTTTTATACAAATAAACACACACCACTATATAATTAAGGGTATGCAAATGTCAAAATCACATATGAAAAAAGATTCTAATAAGAATAATTCAAAGCTAATTTCATTGAAAACTCAGGCCGCTATAGACAGAATTCATTTTTTTGCTAATGGGGGAGATTTATCTCAATGGAGGGGCTTGCACTCTGTGTCGGTTGATAAGAAAAAACAACTATCTCGAAGAGCCTGTCGGGGAAAAAAGTGGCAGAAATAATTGATATTACAAAACATCCAAATTGGAAATTGCATGAAGAAACTCTAGAGAGTTCTTATATATATTCCTGGGATGATGATACGTTATTAGAGGTAATGTCAATGTCGACAGAAGATGTGGTAGCTGAAATTATTGCTATTCAAGCAAATGTAGCTCTTAAAAATATTCCTCTTCCCATTTTGATATCTGAATTAGCGACAAGATTAGAGAGTTATTCTTTTATTCTAGATTCTTATTCTAGATTAAGATAATTACTAATTCAGAAAGGAGATTATATGGAACAATTAATGGTATTTCTGCAAAATAATTGGCAATGGTTATTTGCTATAGCGTGTATAGTAATTTATTTTTACTCTAAAAATAAAGAGCAATCAAAAGAGCCTTCTTCAAAAATTGAAGAAATTGGAAAAAAAGCCGAAGAAATTTTAGTGACAAAGTCAGAAGAGTTTCTAGAAAAAATTGAAAATCAAGTTCTAGATTCTTTATCTGAAAAAATTGACTCTATAGAGTCTGAAATCAAACAACCTGAAGAAAAGGTTAGTATAGTTTCTTCAGAAGAACAAAATAAATCGAAAGATCCCAGTGCAATTTCTCCTGCTAATGGATATCCAGATCCAAAATATGCAGCTGCAGCAAGACTTTGTCCATGTGGTTCAGGTAAAAGATATCGTCTTTGCCACTCTTCACAATGGAAACCAGAATAACAACAAAATAAAGGAGATACACTTATGAAGGTAACAGAAAGCCAATTAAGAAGAATAATAACTAAATTAATTAGAGAATCTCTAAAAAATCCCGAGACTTTAGAATCTTTAAAGTCGACTCTAGAGACCAATCCTAATCAACCCAATATAGATAAAGATAAAGCGATACAAAGATTGATGCAATTCTATATGGATCAAGGACACTCTGAGGTTGAAGCATGGGCAATAGCTACTGCTGAATTACAAGGTCAATAATTGAATATGCCATTAGCTACAAAGAAAAATATGCTCTTAGATAGACCTGCTCAAGGTCGGGGCGGTGAATGGAACGGTGGTGATACCACTTGGAAAGGCACTGATGCTCAAGATGAAATCAGCAAATGGCTTGAAGACATGGGGATGCTCAATCGAGAGGTTGACATCCCTAAGTCTGGTACTCTATCAGAGTGTATTGTAGCAGGTGGTTCTCTCAATAGTGATATTATTCTTGCTAAAAATAGAGACAGAATGTTTAAACCGACCATTCAAGTAGTGAGAAAACTCTCAAAGAATGGCACAGAAATGGTCCTCATGTATGACAAGAGGACAAAATATGTCGAAGGCATGAATGAGTATGGGATTGGAATTATTAATGCCACACTACTAAACACAGAAGATTCGACAATCGGTCACTCTTATAATAATCGACAAGGCAATGTGATTCATCGTGCTTTAGTCTGTAAATCGCTTAAAGAGGCAATGGAGATTGTTATAAATCATAAAGGTGGATCCGAAGGACACACTCTTATCGGCGATATGACTCGAGTCTATCACATTGAGAAATCATATCATTTAGGGACTCATGTCACCCAATTAGATCCGAGTACAGGCTTTGATGTGAGAACAAATCATGGATTACATTTTCCAAAAGCTGGGTTTGTTCCTAAAGACGGGTCAAATTATCTTGGTTCTCATATCAGAAAAGCTTTAGCAGAAATAGAACTAACAAAAGCAGAGACCGAAAATGATGTTCTGAGTTTGTTAAGACAGCAACACCACGAACCAGGCTCAAACTTTAACATGAAGAGAAGGGTAACTGAAGATAGAGGAATGTTCACTTCTAATCAAATTCTAATGAATTTATCTGCATTGCATTTCACCCTTACTTGGTTTGAAGACTGGTGTAAATTTGATGGCATTATTGAAGAAGAACCTTGGCCAGAAGACAAAGAGAAAAAGATAAAAATTTCCGTAAAACAACTAAAAGGATAGTGCAAAGTAGGACAAGCTTGTGTAGAATTAAACTATATTACTATACACAATCACACAGGAGTTCCTATGGCAACAGATGGCAATATCAATCTCGGTTATGCATGTATCAACGAGACACTTAAGAAACAAAAGATCCGGATCAATCGTACATTCAAACGTGCGACTCTAGATGATAAAGGATTAGAACATGCTGCTCTGACAGCAGAGCAAAATCTCAAAGATTTGTATCGAATTCTACATTGGAATAACGAACACAATATTAAGTTGTTTCGATTGTCTTCCGATATGTTCTCATGGGGTGACACTTATGGTATTTGCCGTTTGCCAAATTATGAAAAATTACAAGCAATTGGTAAGCTCATCGGCGAATATACTCGTGTAAATGATATGCGTTTGTCTTTGCATCCTGGTCAGTTCTGCTGTCTTGCTTCACCTAGTGAAGATATCATTGTAAAATCTATTCAATCGCTCAACTTCGAAGGTTCTATTATGGATCTCTTACAGCAACCTAGAGATCATCGTGCCAAGATCAATATTCACTTAGGCGGTACTTATGGTGACAAATTTGGCGTGTACGATCGGTTCCTCAAAGCTTATGATCTTCTGGATGATTCTGCAAAGTCTAGACTCACTGTAGAGAACGATGATAAAGAGTCAATGTACACTACGAAAGAACTATATGACAATATTTTCAAGCCTTCTGGAATTCCGATTGTGTTTGACTTTCATCATCATTCGATCCATAATGAAGGTATGCCAGAAAGAGAAGCATTAGAGATGGCGTTGTCTACTTGGCATGGTATTAGACCTACAGCCCACTATTCAGAGTCTGCATTGCTAGAACGTCCAAATGTTAAAATACAAGCTCATTCTTTCCTCATCTATTCACAGATTCAGTCTTATGGCCATCAGTTTGATGTAATGGTAGAAGCAAAAGGTAAAGAGTTAGCAGTACTTGGTCATCGTGAGAGACATGGTTTATGCGCATAGGCTATCCCATTAGGAATTTTAGATACTGGAGAAGGGACATCAAATTACAGATTCTAAAATCTAGAACAGAATTTGAAAATGCTTCTCCAGAAGAACTGGGGAATATTGCTATTCATAATCTAGGTGTTCTAAAGCAGATTTTAGAATTCAATAAGAAGCATAATCTTCCTGTCTATGAAGTGTCTTCAGACTTATTGCCATGGGTACACATGTTTCAGCCACAGGGATATCCACAGTATGCTAAAGTTTTAGAGACGTGTGATGAAATTGCGAACCTCATAAGAGAAAATGATATGAGGATATGTATCACTCCCACTCTTTGGCAGACTCTGTGTGGCACAAATGAAGAGTCAGTTTCAAAAGGAATAGAAGTCCTGAAAGGATCTGCAATGATTTTAGATTTACTAGGACTTCCACAGAGTTTCCAAGCTCCGATTATCATTTCTTTGACAACAAATAGGAAAGGAGCTAAAGAAAAATATCGGAGGTTTGCTAACATCCACGCGAAGTTGCCTCCTAACGTAAAGTCTAGATTAGTTGTCAGAAATGATCAAAAGTTCACTAGGTTCATGGTATCAGATCTCGCAGAAGACCTACAAGAGACTTTAGAGATCCCTGTGGTTGTTGACACATTGTTTCACCAACTTAATTCGGATACCTCGACAATAGAAGAAGCACTTCAATCTGCTTTCAAAACTTGGGGAGAGATTACTCCACTATACTACTATTCCGAGATGAAGAACAAAGTAGAGTGGTTTGACCCTAAAAAACCCGTGGAAAATTTCGAAAGAAGTTATCTTGTGTATGGTGAACCTCCGTTTGCTGAAAATTTTGTCGATTGTATTATTAGGGCTTTTGGTCATGAAAAGGCAGCAATCCACATGAGGAACAAGCATTGGAGAAAAAATGGATCGATATAAATCATTTGAACCAGGAGATTTAGTAATACATAGGACAGCTGAAGTTCATCCATGCTTGATTCTTTCTGTACAATTCATATCGACAAAGATCAATGGACCACAATTAGAATTAGAGATTTTAGATCCTGGGAATTTAAAGACTAGATTTGTTTTGGCAAAATATTGGAAGATTTACGGTACATAGATAGACAATATGGTGTTTGAATGTATTACATTCTCAATGTAAATAAACACACAACATACTGAGGTTAATATGTCACGCAAATCTAAAGAACAACGTATTAATGAAGCTAATGAGCTTATTCTAAAAATCAAAGCAGATCCTATTCTTGCTCAAGAACAACAGTGGTTAGTAAGATTTCTAGAAGACATGAAAAATAAATTCTCTTGTGGCAGAGATGGTACTCCAAAACAAAGAGACTTATTTGATCAAAAAATCAATGAAGGCATACCTCAAAGAAAAATCGTCCCATCTTATACTCCGCAAGAAACTGTGAAATTAGGAGAAGAGGCACTCTCAACTCTGCGTCAAAATCTATCTCTATATGATTGGGAATACAGAGTATGCTCTGAATTAGTTGCAAAAGGATTGAAATCAGAATTATCTAATAAGCAAATTGTTCTATTGTCTAAAATCATTCAGACCGCTGCCTCTTATAAAGAGCAATTAGAGTCAACTACTGTAGATGATGCTAGAATAAAAGAAGCAAAACTACTTATTAATTTAGCAGATTGTTATACGCAGCTTACTCCCAAGAAAGTAAAAGCGGTCGATATTGTAAGATCAGCTATTGAATCGGAGCTTGCAATTACTGATCAACAGTTTGCAAATCTAGAGGATGCTGTTAAAGGCCAGAAGAAGAAATACGATCAATGGAAGAAGAAAATTGTAGAAGGCACATTAGTAAAAACTCATCTATATATTCCAGAACAAGGTTATTCACTTCAGACGGTTTTAATAATAGGGCAAATTGAATTCAAGAGAGTTACAAAACTATTCAAGCGTCAATTGACACCAATAGTTCCGGTTTTATGTGGTGATAAAGTTTACGAAATATCGCCAGACAATATAATATTTTATACTAAAAAAGAATTAAAAGATGTCGAATAACCTAGACTTATTTCCGAGTGGTTCACTGTGTTGGTGGTACACTAAAGACGAATATGGAATTACTAAGGCCATCCCAGCAATATACTTGGGATGGTCTTCTAGTGATCACTTTGGAGTAAGTTGGCACGATATATTGGCTTATGACCAGATAGTTATTGTTATAGAATATCAACTGGAGCCAATCTCAAATGAAGAAGAGACAAAAGCAAATGTCGATCAAGATAGGAAGCCTGATGCTTCTTGATGAAGACAGACCTGTGGTCATCCTTGATCTTCCATTTGATAAACCGTGGGAAGTCTCACCTGGAATTCAGATTACATATTATTGGGTTTGTATACTTGATGGTGACACACAGATGATTGTTGAATTAGATAGGCTCTCTGAAATAAAGTAAGCATAGTTGTACAAAAAGCTCCTGATTTGAATTACATTGTAGATGTAAATAACACACAAACAAGGAGCTCATATGCCATTCGATACACAAACTAAAATCCCAATGCTTTGGAGAATTCGTTATGATATGGACAAAAATGGAGACCACAGTGTCTTTATAGTAAAACTTCAGAGTATTCATGCAATAGGCAGATTTAAAAGAGATGGTGAATACATGATTCGAATTCACCACGGAGATAACTGGATTCAGTTTTCGGAAAAAAATACTCCAGATGCCGCAGCTCTCCTAGAACTCTGGGAAAATCAATGCATTTTACCTGAGGCTGTATGAACTGGAAGCCTCCTTTCCCAAATGAGCCTCATGCCTTCAGGAATGGTTCTCCACTCATTCAAGAACAGTACTTCGATGATCAACATGCTCGATGGAAGATGTTAGTCACATGCCTATCTTTGAATCTCACAACAGGCAAACAGGCTCGTTCTGTACTGCCTATATTGTTTGAAGTATATGATACACCAGACAAACTTGCAGATGCATGCCCAAATCGATTGTATGACATCCTAAAGCCACTTGGGATGGTGAATAAACGTGTAATCACGTACAAGCGATTCTCTCAAGAGTATACGATGGGTTTCAAAAGAGTGAAAGATCTTTATGGATGTGGTCAATATGCTCAAGACTCAGACGATATATTCTTCTCAGGTTTGTGGCAGAATTTTTTAGAAAAAGCTCCCCAAGATGGAGAGCTAAAACGATATGTAAACTTCCTGTCTATCGTGTATAATATCAGAGTGACAGGAGACAACAATGATATGTTGGACAAATAATACCATGATTGTATTCAATTTTGATTTCTTAAGTAAGAGATCTCAAGGTCAACACCAAGTGCTCCAAGGGGGTGATTTGGGCCAGAGTGTTACCGATAGTTCACTTTCGAACTATTCTAGTCCCTCCTGTCACTCTATTTCTCAAGACGAAGAGTCTTCTTAAGACCCTGAACATTTTTGTGATATCTGTTGTTGTAATCCCTGTGATTGCCATAGATAATATCTACATAACACACTACACTTGGAGGCCAATATGGCAAAAAAAGAAAAGATCCCTAAAACCATCAAAGAAAAGAAAGTAAAAAAAGAGAAAAAATCTCGTAAAGAGAAGAATGGTGAACAGATATTAGAGAATAGAGAGGCACCTGTTTCAATATTTGATATATCTAAAATGAAAATTACTACTCCAGCTGGAAGACCACCAGTTGAATTAGAATCAACACTTCCGGAACATATTGATGAATGGGCACTCGCAATATCCAAAACTGGGCCATATACAATTAATGCAATCCAATATTGGGTAAGATATTTTCATGAGACTTGGTCTCCAGAGTATCGTTTAATCTGTGACTATCTTAGAGAAGCATCACCAAGACTAAAAATCCCTTATATTAGACATGATCATTCTACTGTAGAAATTCAAAATTCTAGTGCAGTCTTAGACAATACTTTTCTAGAAGATGTTACATTATAGATGTAAATAATACAAAAACACTGGAGTTTATATGTCATCAACACAACAAATAATTTTACAGACTATTATAGATTTTTGGCTCGTATGCAGTGCTGGACTCATTCTAGCCATGATTATTAACACAGTTAAAGGAGATAAATAATATGACAACTATTCAAGCACAAATCCCTGAAAAATTTACAGGCATTATTCAATTAGCTATTGAACCTGAAAATCCATCATATTCTGAATTATCAAATATTCAAGATAAAATTTCGATGATGGATAATCGATGGAAGCCAGTAGAAAAATTACATTGTACATTGTTACACCAATCTTACCCTAAGAAAGCTGTAACTTCCAGTGGAGTCAAAGGAGATAAAGCCCTTAAAGACCTTTATGCTTCCCCAAATAGACCTACAGGTCCTGTTACCTTGCAAACGGGTGGTTTATTTCATTGTCAAGATTTAGAGACCGGCCGTGAGTCAATCGGTATCTGGATTACTGGTTCAGAACCTGAAGCTAAACGTAGAGAAATCTTAGAATTAGCAGGCATTAATTATGATGAGTTGGTACAACAATTTGATAGCAATGAAGCTAATCGTACTTTTCATATTTCATTAGCAAATCTTACTGGTAATGGTGGTGATTCCCCTGCTTATCCGAGTTCAAAAAACACATCCCCTATTTCTCTGAGGTAATTATGGAGCTCAAAAGAGGAAAAATATTCTTAGATATGGATGGTGTCCTTGTGGATTTTAATCGTGGTACAGCTGATGCTTTAAATAAATGCATACAGACTGGAGAAACTCATGGATCTAAATCAGTAAGACAGTTTCTGAATTATTCAGGAGAAGATAAAGAACCTATTACTCAGGAATTTCAGAATAGAGCATTATTCTTGAAAGACACCGATGGAGAGAGATCTAACTTTATGAAAAAAGCAAATTCTGCCATAATGTCAATTGCTGCTAATGCCGATATGAATTGGTGGTTAAACCTTCCAATGGCAGAAGGTGCAAGAGAGCTCATTGATCACTGCATTGCAATGGTCGGTGTTGACAATGTTCATATCATGACTGCTCCATTTGAAAATTCAAATGCGTGTATCGATGGAAAAATTGCTTGGATTAACCGTTATTTTCCAATGATTGATGATGTCACAAACATGCATATTTCCGGAGAAAAAGGAGATTTTGTTGACCATGAAGATCCTGCAAGTTGTATTCTAATTGATGATAGAGTAAAATATTGTAACCAATGGTCCTCTGCTGGAGGAACACCTGTTCTGCATACTCCTCCAGCATCACTAGCAGGAGTTAGGAATTCTATAAATGAATGTATGAAAATATTATTAGACTTGGAGAGAAGATGAGTAAAGAAGTTGATATCAAAGACTTAGCAGCTTTTAGAGCAAAACTCCTAGCAATGCTTACTGAAGGCATTGAAATATCTGGAGAGAATTCTGCAGAAGAAATCGCTTCAAAGATTGAATGGTTTTTCAAAATGAATGATACTAAAAATATTACATGTGCTTATGTTGTAACTGTTGAAAGGAATCATGCTTTACTTTTTGAAAATCTTCAACAAGTAGTTCTAATTGCTAAAGTTGAAAAAAATCAATTGACTTTCTTAACTACTCAAGAAATGAAAACTATAGCTAATAATGCGGAGACGGATGGTTTAGATAAAGATGGAACACAGAACATGATTGATATGGGTGTAACAATGCTATATCTTGTTCATGCGTTACATACAAACAATATCGTGTATAATTTGAAAACTCAAGTGTCCAGTCATGATTTGAAAGATGATGACATCAACGAAGATGATTGGGCAATTTAATAACCTAGAACATGGAGATATTATGTTCACATTACTAATGAGCCTATTAGCTTGTGGCGAAAAAGAAGCTAAAGTTGAAACTACTGCAACACAAGATGAAACAACTGTAGTTGAAACACAAACTGAAACAACTGAAGTACAAACAGAAACTCAAGAAACAGTAGTTCCAGAAACTACTTATCCAGAGACTCAAGAAGCAACTTTGATTGCTCCTGATTCTTCAAGTACTTCAGAAACTGAAAAACAACAATAAGAGGAATTTATGATTACTTTATTGACTTTATTTTTGGCATGTGGTGACAAAGCAGAAGATACTGGAACAGAAGCGGTATCTGAACCAACTTCTGAAACTTCTACAGAAGAAACCGGTACTGAAGAGCAACCTGTGGATACAGGAACTCAAGAAACTCAAGATACTGGTACACAATCTTCAGAAGATACCGGCACTGCAGCATAATTAGTTTTGACTTCTTGCAAACCAGTCCTGAAGCCCCGAGGTCACACTTGGGGCTTTTATTTAAAAAAGAGAAATATCAATGATTTACGATAAAATAGACAAATTAATTTATATAAATTTAGATAAGAGAACTGACAGAAGAGAACTGATTGAGAAAGAAATTGAAAAACTCAATTTCCCAAAAGAAAAAATTGAAAGATTTTCTGCTATAGATCACACTTCGTACAAAACAAGAGGTGAGAGAGGAGCAGGTTGTTCTTTATCACATCTTAGCATATACAACAAGATGATGTCCGAAAATTTAGATACAATTTTAATAATTGAAGATGATTTTCAGTTCTCTGTTACATCAGAACAATTTCAAGATATTTTAGAGATTTTATTTTCTAAGTTTTCAGAATTTTCTGTATGCAATGTAGGTTATTCTGAAGTTTATGTGCCAGGTGAAGAGAAGACTCATTTTGACATAGGATTTGGATTTCGGAAATCAGGAGGAGTACATACAACTTCCGCATATATTATTCGTAAAAAAATTATTCCCTATATTTTCCCACTAATTAAATTGGGTGCTATCAACCTAATGAATGAAGGAAATTATCATATTAATGCGATTGATCAAGTATGGAAACACGTACAAGAAATTGACCCAAATTGGATTTTAGCACCAAGATGCGGTATTCAAAGAGGATCATATTCAGATATTGAACGGATTAATGCAGATTATAAAGTGTAAAAAAGGAGGATCTATTATGACTTTTAATATTGATACATCATCAGGAATTTGGGACAATTCTACTGGAGAAGGCCATGTTCACGATCAAAAATTATCTGAAGCTATTATTGAATTCGTTAAGTCAAAAAATATTAAGTCGGTTACTGATTTAGGGTGTGGAAAAGGCGATTATATAAAAGAAATAAAACCATTCGTAAATTCTGTTTTCGCTTGTGATGGAAATCCTCATACACCTTCACTTACGAATGGCATTGGTATAGTTGCAGATCTATCTAAACCTCAAAAATTCTCCAAAAATGATTTAATAATATCTCTAGAAGTTGGAGAACACATCCCTAAAGATCGAGAAAATATATTTTTAGACAATATCACTAAACCAGCAAAAGAATGGCTTTTGACTTCTTGGGCAGTTCCAGGGCAAGGTGGTGACGGTCATGTTAATTGTCAGCCAAATCAATATATCATCAATGAAATTGAAAAAAGAGGATTTAAATATATGTTGTTCGAATCAGAATTATTTCGAATCAAATCTTCTTTATCGTGGTTCAAAAACACAATACTTTTATTTAAGAAGATAAAATGAGAGCTGTAGTTACTGGACATAAAGGCTATATAGGAAGCCATTTGTATAAAGCTCTACTAGAAGATGATGCATGCACTAGATTAGTAGGGCTAGATCTTAAAGACAATATGGATATCAGAAGATCTCTTCCAAAAGAAAATTTTGATACCGTATTTCATTTTGCAGCTAATCCAAGAGTAGGTTACTCAGTGGAACATCCTAGCCAGACTCTAAATGATAATGTATATGCCACTTCCGTTCTTTTAGAATGGGCAAAAGATCATGGCGTCAAACGTGTTATATTCTCTTCGTCTTCTGCGGTCTTAGGACAAGGAGATGGAATACCTACTTCACCTTATGGTTTGCATAAACTCCAATCCGAGATGGAAATGAGATTGTATGCAAAGTTATACGGGTTAGACTCCGTGTGCCTTCGATATTTTAACGTGTATTCGAAAGATCAGCCATTTGGAGGTTCGTATTCAACGGCGATCTGCGCCTGGTACTCTCTTATGAAAGAGGGAAAATCCCTTCGAATGGATGGCACAGGAGAACAAACTAGAGACTTTATTCATGTTGATGATGTAGTATCCGCTAACTTGCATTTTGCATCTCTAGAAGGCAAATTTGAAGGCATGGGGATAGAAATTGGAACTGGCACTTCTATGTCTCTCACTGAGATTAAAGATATCATCGATAATAATCATGAAGTCAATTGGGAGTTTGCTCCTCCCAGAGAGGGAGACGTTTTACATACAAAAGCAAATACAAGCATTGCGAAATCTTATGGATGGGAAGCTAAAATTATGCCTCGAGAAGGTATTGAAGCTATTTTCAAAAAGGAAGATAAATGAAAATTGACCACATTGCATTTATTGTAAAAAATCCCAGAGAAGTCGCACAATGGTATTGTGAAAAATTCGATGCAAATCTCCTTTATGCGGATGATACATGGTCTTTTATAGAATTTGACAATATTAAAATGGCATTTACTGTAGAAGGCCATCATCCACAACATGTGGCTTTCGAAGTTCCTACTCTAAAGAAGGGAAAACTTCATAGAGATGGTTCAGAGTCTGTGTATCAGATGGACCCCTTTGGGATGTGGATTGAATATATAAAATATCCAAAAGATTTGTAATCTGTGAAATATCCGCATACAATTTGTATGTAACTAAACACACAGAGGTACTAATGAACATTGTATATACTGAAACACTGTATGGTGCAACCAAGACAGATGCAAACTATGAATGGACTGTGACGGTTGAACAATCTGAAGAGACTAACAAGAAAGGTCAATCGATTGGCAAAATTCATATCACGCGTGGTCTTCTAGATGGTAAAAAGACTACCACGACTACAGTAATCAAAGTAGGCAAAAACATCGGTAAAGTGAATGAGACTACCCCGGTAGAACAAGCAATCTCCGAAGCCGAGTCTAAACGCAACAAAAAATTAGACGATGGCTATGCTTTAAGCATTGAAGAGTCTAGAAGCAAATTCGATGTACAACTCAAGCCAATGTTGGCACAGAGTTATGACAAACATGCTACAAAAATCACGTATCCCTGTTATGTTCAACCTAAATTAGATGGGATTCGATGCCTCGCAAGACGCAAAGGAGAATCGATCACATTGTTGTCTAGACAGGGTAAAGTGTTAGACCTCGTTCCTCATATTAATGAAGCGCTCCTTCGTATTTTAGAGGATGGAGAGTGTGCAGATGGCGAACTATACGTACATGGTTGGGAATTTCAGAGAGTTATCTCCGCAATCAAAAAGACATCTGAAGACACTCCTTTGATTGAATATCACATCTATGATTTTCCAGATATGAAAAATAAAGATACACCTTTTTATAAGAGATTTCGTGGTACTCGTAAGAGACAAATTGTAGAATCAAATTCTAAAGTCCAGTGTGTTGATACACGCCTTGTTCATAATATCGAGGAACTATTCCAATATGAGGAACAAGCGGTATCTAAGAACTATGAAGGCATCATGGCAAGAAATGGCGAAGGTTTATACTTGTTTGGATACCGATCTTATGACTTGCAAAAAGTAAAGCGATTTGAAGATGCAGAATTTAAGATTGTCGCTGTGACTGATGGTATCTCTATTGAAGAGAATTGTGCAATATTTACTTGCTTGACAGAAGATGGCCAAGAATTCTCTGTGAGGCCTATTGGTACACATGATGAGAGAAAAATGATGTTCGAAAATAAAGATACATACCTAGGTTGTTGGTTAACTGTGAAGTTTCAAGGTAGATCAAATGAAAATGTGCCTAGATTTCCAGTTGGACTACGCATTAGAGAACACTGGGATATGGGAGGAAATTAATTATGGAAAATCGAATAAATCAATTTTGTTTCCAAACTTATGGCAGAACAGATATTAAGTTTGGAATAGTTACTGACCAATGGTTGGACAAACATGGGTGGGGTATTGTTAAAGTTGAATGGCAAACCGGAAACATTACTGAAGAACGCATCGTGAATGTCAATTTTGATATCGACTTATGTACTGATTGGAAACAATGGGCAGCAGAATTATTGCAGACTCGTTGGCGAAGATAAATTTTTAACACAATTTAGGGAGAAACTATATGAAGACCTTTACTGTAAGCAAACAATTAACCGTAAGAATTAATATCGATGTAGACGCATTTGATTTAGAAGAAGCTGAAGAAAAAGCACTTGAGCAAATAGAGCATCTGCTTCAAGCTATCGAAGAAGAAAATGAAGACGTAAGCCTAGTAGAAATTGAAAACTCCGAAACATTTGGAATTGATTCAGATGATAGTTCAGATGACGAATCTTATGATTCTTCCCATTCAGATGATTCAGATAGTGAATATGATGAAGAAGATATTGATTCAGATGAATACTAATCATAGGAAAATATATGCACCATACGAAATTATTTGAAGGAAGAAAACAAGAATACTATACTCTATCTTCTAACAGAGTAAAGACTGAGAAAATATTTATATTAAACTTGGGAGAGACCCACTCTATAATTCAGAACCATAGTTTTCATCCATCAAGAAAAATCCCCAACGAAGAGATTTTTGAAACACCAGAAGAGGCTCGACAATTGCTTGAGAAAGCTTTAAAAATTTCCGAGTTTGAAGTTGGAGACACTGTAAAATGTTCCAGATATAATATATTCGATAAAAATGAATTATATGTGTTGATGGAGATAAAAAAGACCACAGCAACTTTGAAATGTTGTAAAACAGGAGAGATAAGGAAAGCTCGTATTGACGAGGTTGTTAAAGCTCCTAATAAATCAACAAAACAAAAATTAGCCAAATTCAAGTTTCAGAAAGATGAATGGTATCGAATTGAAGGAAAGGACTATCAATTTGTTGAGAAACTTGAAGGTAGAGAGTCCTATTGGGAAGCACATTGGCTATTCTTCAACAAAAGTAATGGAAGTGTCAATCTGATTACTGAGTTAAAGGGAACTTATTACGATTTATCACATAAAGAAATTGAAAAAATAGAGAAAGCAAAGGAGGATTAATGGAACAATTATTGCAAGAACAACAAGCTGTAAAAACAGAGAAATATTCAATTGACGATCCAAACTATTATTTTTTGATAGACAAAGAATATTATGAACATTTTCAAAATGGCAAAACATCGCTTAATGATTGTGTTTATTTTAATACTTTGAAAAATATAAATGATGATTATAATGACGAAGAAATAGCATTTGAGACATTTATAAATCGATTCAATATTCTGAATTTAGAAGAATATAAGCAGTTGATCATGAAACATTTTTCAATGGAATTTTATAGAGAAGAAGGTGAAGAAATACCACACTTTGAGAAAATTCATGATGAAACAACAGATAGTGAAATTAGTAATACAAGACACAGCTATGAATCTAAGTTGTTTGTTTTTGAACCCAATAGAGAAGTTAAGAAGTACTTGAAACTAAAGGGAAAAGAAACTCCACTTTTAGCACTAGAATACTGTTACTATGACTATTACGAAAAATATACTGAAGTTGATTTCTATGAAGCGACAAAGTATAGAAAAACCGTGACAGCATTTCGAAGAAAATGATATATAGAACACTTAAAAAAATAATAAAAAGGATAATCAATATGCGATTCTCAAACAGATCAATCGAACAAGCGTTTGATAATACAGACCCTTCTTATCTTCAGAAATCTCTTGAACAGAGAAACCCAGGTCCAAATTCAGCTGGTTCTACATTTCTTATAGCACTTGGTATAGATGATCTAAAATACGCAGATTGGAAACCAGCAAACGATCCGGATATCAAATCACCAGCAATCGGATTTAGAGCAAACATTCAAGGGTTGATGGGTATTGCTGAACTCTCTTCATTGCCTACAACCCAAAGAGTAATTGTTCAGCCTGCTCATAAGGGTCAGTCTCTCGTTAAGGAAGGCCCATATACTGGTACACCAGCAGCAGAATGTGCCGCGGTCATACCGGATTCGAATCGTAAAGTAGAATTCACTACATTGATTTTAGGACCAGATCGCAATGACCCTAACAAGTTGGTTGTATGGACTTTCTTTCCAGGACCTGCAGGAGCTAAGTTTCCAGATATTGCCATGGTAGAAGTACAAGAGAAATTTGGGGTATCGGATGGTCCAGTAGAGATGTCAGTAATTGAAGCAGAAGGTTTAGGGTTTCATTATTGCAAACATGTGAATTCAATTAGATAAATCTAGAATTCCATGTATAATTAGATTCAGTTGATGAAATGGGGTATAGCTCAGTTGGGAGAGCACCTGCTTTGGAGTTCAAATCTCCTCGTCTCCACCATCAATTAGCTTATATATAAGCCTGGTACACTCTGAGGATGCGGGAAGAGGTTGTAGAAATACATCCTCTTTTTTTATGCGAGTATGGACAATTTATTTCGTTGAGATGATATATTGATACTGTAATAACAATAAAGGAACAATATGATTGGATATGCTATAATAATTTTACTAACTTGGCTAGGCTCACTCTTCTCTATATTTTGGATTGCTTCATTAGATGAAGAGAAAAAAATAGACCATCGTGACGCTAAAGCAATGAGAGACGCCACAGATTCTTCATTTTTCTTGCGAAGATAAATTGTATAATTGGCGAATTTTCTATATACTTTTCTATCTGGGAGAATTTATGACACTTAAACAAGAAGAAATTGATAGAATGAAAGTGGGAGATCTTGTATATATAGATAGCCATATAGGGCAGATTGAAAAAATACAATTTACGAAAATGGCAGGAAGAGTGGTGACCATATCATTCACCCACATGTACACGAAAAAAACTAGATTAGCACATCATTTTACTTGGGATGCTAAAAACAATTATTGGATTTCAATTTTTTGAGGAGAAAAAATGCTAACATTACTTTTATCTTTAATGTATCAACCATTTGCGCAAGAAATCTCTGCTAGCGATACGACTTACAATGGTGCTAGTATCCTAACAGGTGAATATGATGTTAGCTTTGGAAGTGTGTCTGATATCAACTATAATTCAGATCCAAATGCCTACGCATATTTTGAAGGAAATACCCTTTATGTAGGTAATACCGATGATAAAAACAACACTATCGATGCTATCGTGGAATTCTTTTGGTTTCAATCGTCTATCAACAGGAATTCAGATTTCTATGTGGCTGTAGTGAAAGTGAGAGCAAATCCTAATGAACACTGTTCTGGCACATTTACAGATTGTGAATTGTGGTCTGATGATTGGGCAGACTTTGGATATCATCCTGTTGTGTCTTTTGAAGCTTTCACAGATACTTCCCGAGAACAAGGTGCTTTTCGTTGGGACTGGGCATCACCTTTTGAAGACTATGGCATTGATGCTTATGGTCAGGTGACTTTCCAAAATTCTTATGGGATTGGTGTACAAGCAGAAGGATCCGCTATGTCCGGTGTTGCTTTACCAGCGAACACAAATGTCAATGGTGTCCCTGTCGAAGGTGACGCTAATGTACAAGTGAAAGGGTATGTCAATCCGTCTTATAAAGTCCAAACGCAATATAACGTAACTCTGTATGAGTGGGATGTGTTTGTACACGGAACTCCATCATTGATGGCATGGGATATGTATCTCAATATCGGCGAAAGAGCAGGTCATGCTGCTTATCAAGAGTATTTCTTACCAATCCAAGTGCATGCGGGAGAGTCTTTTTTATTAGATGAATTGAATTTCTCTACAAACTTTGACTTTGGATATTTAGATACATATCCACACGAGCTTGGAGTTTCAATTAAAGATGTCGAAATCTCTTTGCCTTATTGGGAACCAGACCCAACAATGGGTGAGCCTTCTTCAGAACCATCCACGGAACCCGCTGTAGAACCTACTACAGAGCCTGCTGAGGACACAGGAATAGAAGACACTAGTGTTCTGGATGAAAATGAAGACACAATGGAACCAGCAAAAATCGATCCACCTGCAAGATGCAGTACTTCGCCTGCTACAATGGTTTGGTTATTTCTCGTTTCATTTTTAGGAATATCTTATAGAAGAAATTCTAAATAAGGAAAACATGAAAATAAATAACAGCTGGATATATGAATACTTAGAATCCCTAGGGATATCTAAAGAAAGTGTTTTAGAAAAAACTGACATTCAGAATTTCTCTATAGAAAAAAGAGAGCTCTCTGTTTTTTACTTAGAAGAATCAGTCGAAAAAGAGAAGGTCGTAGATGTTGTTGATATTTTTAGTTTTCAAACACAAAAGCCTTCGAAAAATTTCGAAAAACTTGACTCAAAGACGAATGAACACCTATTAAGTAAGTGGATTTTAGATAGTGTAGAACACCTGATGAAAAATAAAATAGCTCTAGAAGTTTATGAAAATACTCTATCACATAAGCTATCTTTTCAAGAAGATTGGACGATCGATATTAGATGGAAAGGCCCCAATGAAAAGGGCTGGGAAGCAGAATGGATAGTTGATCTTATTAAATCCAAGCAAAGAATAGAAGGAACATATACAATTACTTTTCCTGATTTGATAGCAGAATGTATGAAGGCTGGCCTGAGTAGATAATTACTAATGAACTACCTCAGGAGAATCTTATGTATGAATATGAAAAGTCCGTAGATTTATTAAAACAATTACAACAATTAAGAATTGATATCATGAATGAAGCAGATCGTAGTGATGGAACCGTTATGCTAGAATCAAATCTAGGATACGCTGTAGAACTTATATTTTCTTTAAACTCAGTAGATTGCGATGAAAAA
>Ga0255185_1000011_pt1 | contig 89695 bp, 172 predicted proteins | sample Miss_Cont_RepB_0_FD_183616 | JGI IMG/M metagenome (GOLD analysis project Ga0255185, IMG submission 183616) | Freshwater microbial communities from Mississippi River, Louisiana, United States - Miss_Cont_RepB_0h | ecosystem: Environmental > Aquatic > Freshwater > River | place: USA: Louisiana... | reverse complement strand
CAATCGATTGCGATGCAGGTTCTACGTTGGCTGCTTCTGGAACTGCAGATTATTTTGATGTTAATAGCGCTGAAGACGGTCAATTATTCCGTTTTTGGTATAAAATTGGCACTGCAGTAGCTCCTGCCGCTGGCGGTAGACAATTAGTACAAATTATTGCCGATGCTAGCGATACCGCAACTCAAATTGCTGAGAAAACTCGCGATGCTTTTAACCGTCTTTCTAACTATTTTGATGCATCTAATGCTTTAGATGTTGTAACTGTAACGCTTTCGGGGGTAGGAGAAACCACTGATCCTGTAGATGGTACTACTGGATTTAGTTTTACTGTGACTAATCAGGGCGTAGGGGAAAATGCTACTAATAAGCAGATTCTTCTATCTGATAATATCTCTCCTGCTATTGCTGTTCAAGAAACTGCTCAAAGTTTAACTCGGGTAGTTAATAAGAATGCTAGCGAGAATGTATATGTATACTATACTTCTGGTGCTCAGGAAGTTCCTGGTAAGATGGTATTTGAAGGTCGTGGATTAGATATCGGTGAATTTAGTATTGTAACTAATAATTCTAATACTGGAGCATCTTTTAATCCAACTTTTGCTCCTACTATACAGATTTCATCTATTACTACTGGTTCACCTTCAACTATGACTGTAGTAACTTCTGCAGCTCACGGTTTAACTAATTTAGATTACGTTTATATTAGTGGAAGCAACTCTACTCCTAATATCGATGGATATAGACAGATTACTTATGTAAACTCTACTACTTTTAGGGTTAATGTAACCGTTACTGTAGCTGGTACTGTTGGTGGAGTAATTCCAGCAACTTCAGTTGAATCTTCTTCTAATGAAGAATCTCCTAACCGCATCTATTATTCTAAATTTCAACAACCTGAAGCAGTTCCAATCCTCAATTATTTCGATGTTGGAGCTAAAGATAGAGCAATTGTTCGCATTTTTCCTCTTCGCGACAGTCTTTTCGTATTTAAAGAAGATGGAATTTATAGAATTTCAGGCGAATCTATTCCTTTTAACTTAGCATTATTTGATGGTAGCACTAAACTTCTTGCCGCCGATAGTATTGATGCTGTAGGTAACGTTATTTATGGTTGGACAGATGAAGGTGTAGCTTCTATTACCGAATCTGGAACTAGTAACGTATCTCGCCCAATTGACATTGATTTATTACCGCTAGCCTCTTCATCATATACATCATTTCCAACTGCAACTTGGGGTATTGGATATGATTCTGATAAATCATATACAGTTTTTACAGTAAAAAAGACTACAGATACGTATGCTAAGCAAGGTTATAAGTATAATACTCTAACTAATGCGTGGTCCACTATCGATAAGGACTTTGTTTGCGGTGTAATTAACTTTGCTGACGATAAAATGTATGTTGGAGCTGGCGATACTAACTTCATTGAGCAAGAGCGTAAGAATTTCACTCGTGAAGATCATGCCGATCGTGATTACGATTTAGAACTAGAATCTCTTTTCACTAATACGGTACTTAATATTAATGACGTTACTAACGTTGCTGATAATGATGTTCTAGTTCAAGAGCAGACTGTATCATTATATGATTATAATATGCTCCTAAAGAAGCTAGATTTAGATCCAGGTACATCTAATGACTACTTTGATGATTTAGAAGCAGTTACCGGCGATAGTATTCGGTCTAAATTATTAGCTTTAGCTCAGAAATTAGATACAGATTCCCTCCAGTTTACAAATTATGAAGCATCTATCGATGATTTGAGTGGGTCTATTACTGCTATTTCAACAGGATCTACTGTTTCTATTACTTCTGCTAGTCATGGATTAGTTACCGGAAGAATTGTTTCTATTTCTGGAACTAATTCTGTTCCAAGTATTAATGGTGAGTATGCAGTAACTGTTACTGGGGCCAATACCTTTACAGTTCAACCCGGGTTTACTGTAACTACTGCTGGTACTGCGGGTAGTTTTGCTACCGTTGTAACTGATTTTGCTGATCATCAGGTATGTTATAATCAATTAATTAGTAAATTAAACCTAGATAGTGTTGTAGCGTTCTCTAATTATATGTCTCTTAGTGGAACAAAGCTACAAGAAGTATTAATTACTGATGTAAATATCGTTGCTGAGCGTATTACTATCTCTAATGAGATCCCTTTAGTACTTGGCGATATTAAAGTGTATAAATCTATTGATTGTGATGTACTTTACTCTCCAAATACTTTCGGTGGAGATCCAGTTTCTCTAAAACATATGAGAGATGCTCAGGTTATGTTTGATAACTTAGCTTTTACTCAAGCCACTATCAGTTTTGCAACGGATTTACTACCGCAATTTGAAGAAGTTGAACTAATTGCTGATGGTAATGGTATTTTCGGATTCAATGATTTTGGTAATGGGTTTTTTGGCGGCGCTAGTCACGGTGCTCCTATTCGTACGTATATTCCTCGCAATTGTCAACGTTGCCGTTACATGTTAGTACGTTTTAATCATCGAGTTGCTCGTGAGAAATGGGCGTTATATGGAATTAGCTTAATCGGTGAAACTCAACTCAGTGAGCGGAGCTATCGATAATGGCTAGGTTGCCTAATTTTCGTAGAATTTATGAACAGGATTATCCTACTGAGTATCAGGGGTTAATTAAAACCCTTTCAGTTTCATTAAACTATGGTATTGAAGTATTATATGATCTTCTAAATGGTAAATTAACGTTTAAAGATAATATCGCTAGTACTATCAAGGAGTTAGATGTACAAGTTGATGCTAATGGTAAGCCTTTAACATCTACAATTATTAAAAAGAGCACTACTGATCGAGTTGAGGGGTTATTTGTTATAAAAGCAGATAATTTATCGAATAGTTCTGTATATCCTACGTCTGGTGTATTTATTAATTATACTGAAACCGATCAGCAAATAATTATCAATCATATCACAGGGTTACAAGCTAATGCTTTGTATAGGGTGAAAGTACTTGCAATTAGGTAAATGTTGAAAATTTAACAACTATATATTGAGGATATAACTTTGGCTATTCTACCTCCCACAATTAAACCTAATCAAGCTGGATCTGGATTTACCAACCTCAGTAGGTATTTACAGTCTAATAGATCTAATAAATTAGGTCAAACTGTTGCATCTGGTGTTCAACAGGCTGGTCAACAGGCTCGTGGAGCTGTTTCTCAAGCTGGTCAGCAGTTTCAGCAGAAAATTGGCGAAGAAAAGGCCCGTTTGGGTGAACAAGAACAACGTGCCGGTCAGATTATCCAGGGAGCAACTGGTCAAACTGGCGACGAAGATGTTAAAACCGTTCAAAACGTTCTAGGCGCAGAGTTTAAAGGTCCTACCGGTGTCCAGAACGCGGATGAAGTTAGAGCTAGGGCTCAGGAAGCTGAATCATTAGCTCGCGCTGGTGGATCTCAGGCTGGTCGTTTTGGTCTTCTACAACGTTATGTAGGGCAAGGTCGTCCAACTTATTCAGCAGGTCAACAGCGTCTTGATCAAATGCTTCTCGGTCAAACCGGTCAACAGCAGCTTCGTCAGGCTAGAGCTGGAACTGTTGGTGTAGGATCTGAAGCTGAGCGTCAAATTACTGCAGCTACCGAACAAGGTAAAGAATTACAAGGTCAAGCTCGTCAGATTGCTGAATCAACTAAAGGTAAACTTGGTCAATCAATTAGTGATTATGATGCAGCTATGGCTGCTCAATTAGCTGCTCAACAGGCTCAATATCAGGATATTTTGAATAAGATTGGTAAACCGGGAACTGAAGAAGCGCCTATTGAACTAGATGAAGCTACTTTAAATAACCTTAAGACTGTTTCTGGTGGTGTTCTAGGTGAAGGATCTACTCTTTTCGGAGCTGACATTTCTCCCTATGTTTCAATTAATCAACTTTATAATACAAAACAGGCGGCTCAAACTCAAGCTGATTTAGCTAAAGCTCAAATGCTCGGTAAACTCGGTGGTCAGTTTATGAGTGGAACTGAGCAAGCTAAGCTTCTACAACAATATACTGCTCAGCCTGAAGTTGCTGGTAAGTTAGCTGAAAATCCATTTGCTGTAAGTTCTATTGCTAATCTAAATGAAGCAATCCAACAACAGCGTCGTGCATATGAATCTGGCGTTGGACAAGAGCGTGAACATCTAAAGAATATTTCTGAAGTTGGCTCTGGATTTAGTAAGAGTCCGCTTGTTGGTGAAATAGCTGGTAGCAATAAAGATATGGAGAATTTAATTAAATCCGCCTATTCTCAAGCTACCGGAATGCGTGGCGATGCTGTTAATTTAGATGAAGCTCTAAATTGGGCTAAAACCGGTCAATTAGCCGATCAGTTCCAAACTGGAACATTAAATGCTAGTGAGTCAGATCTTCAGAATCAATACCTAGCTAGAGCTAAATTAGGTCTAGAACAAATGCAGAAGAATGAAGCAGATCGTTTAGCTCATGAACAGAATTTAAAAAATCTTGAAAAAGAGTTTAAAACGTTTAGAAAGCTTAAGAAGAAAGCTTAAAGGAAAATAAGGATGATTGGTCAATTAATTGGTGGCTTAAGAGGGCAAGATACAGTATCTGGTGGATATGATGCTCAGAAAGCATCTATATCAGCGATGATTGATAAGCTTGATAAAGTTGGAATGCCTCCTGATCAATCCGCTTTATTAATTCTGGATCAATACCAACAGGCTGGAATCTTAACTCCTCAGCTTGAACAAGCTTTACAAGATTCTGTAACTGAATTTAAGAACATTAAACGCGATGAGGGTACTCGTCAGTTTCAAGTTAAAGCTCTTCAGCAAATGGCTCAATATGGTAGAGCTGGACTTACTCCCGATGAAGCCGCAGAAATGCGTAAGGCTCGTCAGGGTGTTCAGCAAGATCTAGAAGCTAAGCAACAACAGATTATCCAAAATCTAGCTGCTCGCGGTCAGGCTGGTGGCGGGGCTGAAATTGCTGCTCGTCTAGGAGCTTCTCAAGCTGCTGCAGATCGTGCTTCTGAAGAAGGCGATAGAATTAGCTCTCTAGCAGCTCAACGTGCTTTACAAGCTATTGCTCAACAGTCTGGTATGGCTAGTAATCTTCGCAATCAAGATTATGGAGAAGAGTCGGCGCGAGCTAGCGCAATGGATCAGATGCAACGTTTTAATGTTCAGAATCAAATGGGTATTAACCAGAGGAATGTTGCGTCTCAGAATACAGCTCAAGCTGCTAATTTAGCTAATAAACAATCTATTGCTAATCAAAATGTTGGACAATCCAATCAAGAGAAATATAATCAATTACAACGTCAGCGACAGAATTGGCTAGATAAATTAGCTTATGCTCAATCTTATCAAAATCCTCTACAACAATATGGTCAAGCTGGATTACAACAAGCTATGTCTAGAGGTCAATCTCAAGCCGCTTTAGGTAAAGCTTTTGATGATACGATTTGGAATGTTGTTGGAATGATGTATGGAAAAGCTCCTTCTAAAACTAGCGGCGGCGGTGGCGAATTAAATCCTGGAAAAGGTTCTACTGATGTTGATAGTGAAGACGTAACCGGAAAGGGCTGGTCTTTCGGCGGTAACTGGTCTAAAATGGGCGGCGGTTTCGGTGGCTAATAGAGAAAAACTTGAATATTTAAAAAAATTGCTTCCCCTTCTTAAAAAAGAAGAGGGCGATATTGTTAATCGTCAATTAGCTAAAGAAGCTGCTGAGCGCGGCGCTCAATTAGATAATCCTACTTTGAGGGATCAGCTTAGCAGTATTCAACTTCCTGAAGAGAAAGTAATTAAGTTACCGGAAGACCCAAACTTTCAATTAGTTGGTGGTCCTCAAGATAAAGGATTCGTTCTCGGTGAAGCTGGCCCTATTTCTCGTCCTCCGGTTCCTTATGAACCTAAGAATTTACCAGCGTTATCTAGCGGGCAAGTACCTGCTATATCAGCCTCTCCTAAAACAATTGAATTAGAGTCAAAAGATTTTTTTAATGTCTCTAATTTAGATGATAAATTAAAGAACGCAGATTTAACTCATCCTGAATCTTTAAAGGCTAAATTACAGCAATATCAGGAAATGGTTGCTGCTAATAAGGGTAAAGTTGCTGCGGGTATAGGCTTGGCTGGTCTTGCTGCAATGAATAGTGGTAATGGAGAAACTCAAGCTTTGAAACAAGGAGCATCAACTGAATCTCCTAATGCAACTGCTCCTTCTGAAGTAGATGTTCCTGAAACTGAACAAGAAAAATTAATCAAAAGAGAAATTCAAAAGCTTTCAGTTCCATCTGCTATTGAACGTCAAGTGGAGTCTGATCAACCAACAGTTGTTGATTTTGGAAGTGCTCCTTCTATTGCTTCATTAGAGCGTTTACAGCAAATTCAAGATCGAGCTAATCTTTTAAATACTTTAGCTGGATTTAGGGATTCCTCTGTAACTTCTTATGATATTGCCGGGATTCAACGTCCAGCAGGCGCTAATTTTGGGTCTGAGGGTAATGCCTTTAGACAACAGGCTAATAATTTAATCAGTCAATATAAAGACCAAGTTCAATTTGAAAAAGAAGATCCTAAAAGCGCTCAATCTGAAGGTTATAGACAACTAGCCAAATCTATGGGCTTTGAAATTAAAGGAAATGCTTCAGCTGCTGATATCGAGCGTCAACTTCCTCAATTAGCTAATATTTATAATCAGAAAAATTCTCAAAAAGAGCGCAGAGAAATGGCAGCTGAAAATCGTGCAGCTCGTTTACAAGAGATGCAAATGCGTTTAGCTGGCACTCAAGATGCTAAAAAAGAAAAACAGAAGATTAAAGCTCTAGACGATTATTCTAAGGCTGCTGATAAAGAATATCTATCTCTTAAAAAGATGGAAAATGCAGTAGCTACTATGAGTTATAATGATTTTGAAAAGGGCGGTCCTCAAGACGTTGCTGCTCTTTATAGCTTTATCCGCGCATTAGATCCTGAATCTGTAGTAAGAGAAGGCGAAATTGCACTAGCTCGTGCTGGTATGTCTTGGCCTCAGCAGCTTAAGGGCGCTATCCTAAATAGAAGTCAGGGTGGTATGATGGATCCTAGCTACCGTAAACAGATGTTTACGATTGCTAAGCATATGGCTGAACGCGGTACTGCTCAGTATAACGAACTTCTAATGGGTAAGCGTGAGCGTTTAAAGAAGTCATTTGGTGCTTCTGATGAAGAAATTGAAATGGTAGATCCATATCTTTTCCGTCAAAAGACTAGGGAGAATGCTAAAACTCCTCCTAGTGGACCAGTTGGTAAAAGTGGATTAACTCCAGAACAACGTAAAGCTAGAATTGAAGAACTTAAAGCTAAGAAAGCAATGGAGCAATAATGCCTTTATCTACTGATGAAGAATTAGAATTACTTCAACTTGAAGAAGAAGAGTATCAAGATCAGCTTCGTAAACAGCAGATTCAACCTCCGTCTTTTTCTATTCCATTCGTTAGTCCTGAAATTGGTAAAGCACTTCAAGGTGGTTCTCAAGGATTCGTTGAAGCTGCTCCAGCAATGGCTGCAGGCGCTGCTCAAGGCGCTACAATGGGCTTTTCCGACGAATTAGGTGCTGGGGTTGATGTTGGCGCGGATCTCCTAACTGGGAAATCTGATATGCTCAGTGTTCCTGATAAATGGCGTCAATATCAGAAATTACGTGAAGCTGCTAATAAGAAATTAGCTGAAGAATCTCCTCTTGCTTATATGGGCGGAGAGGTTGCCGGTGGATTAGCTACAGTTCCTCTTATGCCTAGTTTAGGCGGTGCTAAGCTAGTTGGTGCCGCTGGTAAATTATCTCCAGCTGCCGCTAGATTTTTAGCTGGTCAAGCTGGTGGTACTGCTGGTAAAATCGCCGGTAAGGGTGTTGCTAGTGCTATAGAAGCTGCTCCAGTTGGTGCTCTATATGGGGCGTGGTCTTCCGAGGCGGATATCTCTCGTCCAGCTGAATTGGCTATGGATATAGTATCCGGTGCTGGAATGGCTTCTGGTGCAGGTCTTCTTTTAGGCGCAGGTGCGGTTGGTGGAAAAGCTTTAATTGAAGGTGCTTCAGATATTCCTAAGAAATTCGACTTTACCCGTAAGCTAGGTGAAGCTTATGAAATGGGTAAAGAAGGTGTTCATTTTGATACTTCTGCCGGTAAAGCTAAAGTTGCTAAGCTTTCTCAAGAAATTCCAAGTACAATTACCGACGAAATTTTAGCCGCTGATAAGGCTTTAGGTGAAGCTGTCGGTGCTTCCTTAGAAAATTCTACTAAGCGCATCAATATAGATCCTGAAATTAAAGCCGCTTCAGATGATCTATTTCAGATCTTTGCTGATAATCCTGTATTATTACAGACTGTTGATCCTAAATCTAAAGCTCTATTAATGAAGTTAGCTCCAGAAGCTCGCGGAGATTTAACTCCAGTTGAAGCTAGAGCTTTAAAAGATACCTTTTATGATCTTTCTGATCGTTTACAAGGTATGTCTAGTGACGTAGCTAATATTGCCCGTCAGAAGGGATTACAATTAGGTAAATCTCTAGATGTTGCTCTTAAGCGTGAAATTCCTGAATACGCCCAAGCTGCTTCTAAGTTCGCCCAATTTAGAGAGATGGTTCCTGAAGTTGCCCTTCAACCGGGATTACCTGCCGACAAGCGTACAAAGATGCTTGGTAGCCTTAAACATCGTGAAACTGAGCTTTATAAAGGACTAAAGGATGTTTTTGGTAAGGCTCGTATGCCTGGTGCTCCTACTGTAGAAGGTTCTAGAGCTGGATTAGAGGAGATGATCGTTAATCTCAAGAACATTGAAGCCTCTAGTCCAGAAGCTGTTAAAGCTTTAGGTGGAACTGCTGAACAAGTTGGCAGTAAATGGTCTAAATTAGCCGATAGAATGGCCGTTCTTCGTCAAGCTCAAGGTATTGAACCTCATGAAAGTCTATCTAGAACCATGTGGGGTCAGATTGTGGGTTCTGGTGAAGGCACTGGATACAATTTAGCTCAAAAGGCTGGTCAAATTGTAACTTCTAAACCTGCTGAATTAACTAAGAAAGTGTTTAGTTATCCATTTGATAAACTACAAGGTGTAGCTCAGAAGCTTAAAACTTCTAATGTTAAAGGTGCAGCTTTATATGGAGAGAAGTTAGAGCAGGCTTTAGCTAATAAGAATGAAAGCGCTAAGAATGCTGTTCTATTTGCACTAATGCAGGATCCAGATTATCGTGAGTTCTTAAGTGAAAATGAGGAAAACAAGTAATGCATCCATTTAAATTTCTTAAAGGTATGCGAGCTACCCCGGATATTGAAGATCAACCTTATCCAGAGGCTGCTCAAGATGCCGCTCGTAATTATGCGGATTTAAGTGCTAAACGTCGTGAACGTGCGCCGTTAGAAAGCTTACCTCCTGAAGGACTTGTGTTAAAAAGTGAACCTAACTTAAATATATTAGAATCAGATCCTGGGGTAAGACAATTAAGTCCAGGAGAAGTTGAAGCTGAACGTAAAGTTAGTGAATTATCGCCTGAAGAAGTAGCAGAATTACTTAGATTGATGAAATAATTATGGATAAAACAGAATTAGTTATAGAAATTATTGAAAAAGTTCATGATAATGTACAGCGAGTTGAGGCTAAGCTAGATGCTATGGCGGAAGAGCAAACTCGTCAGAATGTTGTAGTTGAACGTCATGAACAACGTTCTACTACTGCTGAAAAACGTATGGAATTATTTGAACTTGAAGTTAGTTCTAGATTATCTCAATTAGAAAAAGATTCTCAATTTGCTAGAAATGCCGTAGTTATTATATCTGCTTTAGGTGGATTAACCCTTTTCGTTATGCAGATTATTCCTTTTTTTGTTCATTAATTAAATTACTTTCAAGCTTTTCTTCGTCTTTTTCAAGCTCATCTGCTAGCCATTCGATCGCTTCTCTAGCGTCTTTTTCATCCATTTTGGAGATTAAATAATCTTCATATTCTTTATTTTGAGATTCTTCTTCTAAATCTTCATACGGTAATAATTGTTTTGAAGCTTTAGCTCTAGTTAATATATCCCGATTTCGAGCATTATTCCTATCATAACAATCTTTTTTAAGTTTTTTGTTCTTATGAAAGTTTTTTCTAGGGTTTTTTGTATCTAGGTCTGCAGATACATACTCTTTATTAAACTTATTAAGCCAATCTAACTCTTCTGGGCTTAGTTTGTGTAGATAATCTTGATCGTATAGGTCATAACGAGTTTTAAGATTGAGCCTTGGTTCTAGATTTGGTCTTTCGCTTTCGCTTCTTCGGTTTTTTCTTTTCTTTTTCATACTCTTTTTGCATCCTTTCTAGTTGACCTATTTGAAAGAAGTTCTGTATATTATCGGTAACTCCATATAATATACCTTTTTTGGTCTTCTTAGTTGGTAAATATAATTGACAATAGATAAAGAACGTCGGTTTACTGAAATGTTTGCTGGAATGATTAGCTAAACCAGTTGCATAACAGAATTTATCGTATATAAAATATAATATTTCCTGATGAATCCAGAAATTACCCTTATCTAATGCATGAAATTTAAGGAAATTTTCAAAGTGCTTAGCCCATGCTTTACTATTAATTCTAATATTCCTATTAGAAAAGTATTTATAGGCTGAGTGGGTTAACTTAATTGCGTTTTGATTAATTAAGTATCCTGCGCTCCCGGATACTTGACAACTTTCAAAGTAATTCCTCATTTTATTGAGGAATACCATCTTTTTTAAAGGATTTTGACTCCATGCTTTATAAATTAGATATAAAGTATGTTGTTTAATCTTCTCATTTCCGGGTTCAATAGTAAACGTTGCTATAAAGTTTAGAACGTCATCTTCAAATTGAACTGGTTCGTCTGTTTTAACTTCAGTTTCTTCTAATAGCTTTAGAAGTTCGTCAGTTTCCAGAGTATGAGCAGATTGTTTGAGCTTATTTTCGGAGTTGTCCTGCACCGTACACCGCTAATCCGGCAATGCCTATTCCTAATACAAAGTAACCAATCTTGGTCCATTCGCTCATATCTCGTTGATCGTTTAATGTCTCGGTCAACTTGATATTTTGATTAAGAAGTAGGTCTTTTTGATTAGATAGAATAACTTCATTGTTTTTATATAGATCTACAGACTTCCTATAAGATGCATTCTCTTTTTCAAACGCATCTCGTTCAATCAATTGATCTTTAATGCGTTCGGCTTGTTCTTTATCTAGTAAAGTACCCTCATTGAACTCTTTAGTAACTACGTCGCCAGTATGTACTTTGATTGCGTTACCGGCATAAGCCGGTTGAGCCAGAATGAGTAATAGAGTTAGTATTTTTTTCATAGATATTCTCCATAAATTTTAGTCCATTCATATACTGGATCTAGAACATAACCTGTTTCTTCATCTGGTACTGAGCATTTAAGATGACGATCTAATCTACATTTTAAGATACGATCGCGTTCTTTTTTAGGAAGGTGATGTAAGCTTTTACCATCTAAATCACATGGATATTGTTCAATGCACCGTCCATATTCTTCAGTATCTTGGTCAGCGTTTGCGGAGAAAGTCAGTAGCATCAGAGCTATCATCAGCTTTTGCATCTTCAGCTTCCTTTCTAATCTCTTCACGTTTAACTTCTTCAGCTTGTAATTGACCGTCATTTGATGCTTTTTGCTTATCGCCTTTATTAAGTTCATCTAGAACTTCTTTATTATCGGCGATAGCTTCGGCTTCTTTACGCTTTTGACGTTCAAATAAGAAGGCTAGCGACAAAATCGCCACTAGCCCACCTATAATCAATTGTATATTACTTTTGATTTTTTCGAGCATTACGCTGCCAGAGGTTGGTATGTGGAGAGATAAGCTTATATACTAGACCATTACCTTCTTCAGGGGGAGTGTCTTCTGTAAGAATTTCTTCGGTCTGATCGGGATATGCAGCTACATTAAGGTTGATAATAGAATCGGTGAGCTTTTTATTTACAGCGTCTTCAGAATCGATCCAGAGTTCATATGCTACAAGTTTTTCGTACTCTTCTAAAGATAGAGAGCTACGATTAACGATATTAGCTACCATTTTGTCTGTATAGCGGTTAATTGTATTTAGAAGACTAAGCATATTAGGTACTTGACCTTGTACGCCTGCTGATGCTGGGTGATACATTAAAATAGCTCTATCGAGCATATAACGCTGTTTACCATATGAATGGATCATAGCTGCCATAGATGCGCATAGACGAGTACATACGGTATGTACAGGAGCGCTAGATGCTTCCATTTCGCTAATAAGCGTTGCACCATCTAGAACAGAACCGCCAGGGCTATCTAGAAGAAGCCAGATTGGTTCATTAGACTCTTTTTGGAGACGTTTAATTTCATTAGAAAGAAACTGAGAAGTTCCAAAATCTACTTCATTTACAAGATAAAGTACTCGCTTTGGATTTACTACAGCCTTTACGATCTTCTTTTCAGCTGAAAACGGAGCTTCAGTCTTTTTAAGACGAGCATCTGTAATATTACCAGGAACGGTTGCTGAATTTACTACAACTTCGCTGGTGGAGGTTGGAGCAGATTTATTAAATGGATCTACAGTAAATACTGCAGCGCCGGTTGTAACAGCGGCAAGCGCTGCTAATACTAATAGTTTCATTAATTACCTTTCATTGTTTTTATTAAAAAGAAGCGAATGCCTCTTTTGAGTCTATATTACTATACTATAGGGTATAATAAATGTCAAGTCTTTTTTGCTTGTTTTTTCTTCTCACGATACATTTTTCTTAGAGTAATCTCTGTATCGGTCTTGATATCATGGCAGGAGGTACAAATGATCTGAAATCCGCTAGCTGGTACGAACATACGTTTAATATATAACGTCCAATCTAATCCATCCCATCCTTCAATAGGTACTACAGGATCGATATGATCTGCTTTAAATTCGCCGTTTTTCATTTCGCAACCACACATGGCACATTCGTAGATGCCTCTGGATTTACGGGCTGCTTTAATAGCATCTGATCTAAACTTCCAGCGATAGCTAGCTGATCTAAGTTTTGGAATTAAAAAGCGTTTTAGCTCTTTATTTAATTCGTCCTGACTTATATCCACAGTGTTCACAGCGTTCAAATCGTCTTCCTGCGATTTCAATCTCTCGGAATCCGCCGCTGCGGGAACATTCGGGACATTCTCGTTCTCTTCGTTCTTCTTTTTTCTTGCCACGGGTATGAACCTCTTCTAGGGCTTCTTCATACTCCTCTTTATGAATACCTTTACTTAATTTTTTTAACTGTTTCATCAGAGAGCGATTAATTGATTTTAGCTCTCTAACTTCTTTTTCGAGTCGCTCTATTTCGTTTTCTTCTCGCTTAGCTTTTTTACCGACCGCTACTCCCATATCCGCCTGTACCTCTTTCACTATCGCTTAATTCTTTAGTTTCAACTAATTCAATTTTTGGGTAAGGTATAATTAATAATTGCCCAATTCGATCACCTAATAGATATTCATCGTATTTTTTTTCTCCCATTAAGTAGTGGCCTTCTGTGTGTTTGAATTTAAACATTAATTCGCCACGATAGCCGGAATCTATAACTCCCACGTGATTAGTTAAGGATAAATCGTATTTAGATAAACTAGAACGAGGAAAGAGTAAACCGACATATCCTTCAGGAATTTCAATGGCAAGTCCAGTACCGTATACAATATTATCGCCTTCGTAACATTTACTAGTCGCAGTAAGATCTAATCCCGCATCTCCAGGTTTAGAGTATTTAGGAATTACTGCTTTTTCATGTAGTTTTTTAACCTTTACTTTAAAATTCGTTGGATTTGTATAAATAGTGGCCATTACTTTACTTCCCTTAATTTTTTCTTTTGTTCTTTAGTTAATTGATTTATCTTGGATTTGTGTGGTTTACCGCAATTCGAGCATTTATATCTTTGAAATACTCCTGAATTTGTTGCGGTTAATCCCTTTTTAATAAGCTTAGTTTCACCGCAGCTGCATACGTGTTCACCTTCGTTAAATACGGAAAAGTTAATTGAACTATCCCAAGCTTTTAATTTATCATATACATCCTGAAGAGTCAGAACGTCTTGGCGATTATATGCTTCCATTTCTTTAAATGCTTCTTTATTTCGTTTTAAGCATTCTTTCCAAAGTTCAACGCCTGGAAATACTTTAGATTTAGTTTTTCGTTGTTTACAACCTAAGAATTTTGCTAGGTATTCTAGTTTATTGGAAGTAAAGTCAAAGTGTTTTTTAGCAATTTTAAGTGTATCAATTGTACGATAATCTATGCCTTTAATTAATGGTTCTAGATTATGGAATTGAATTCGGGTATTAATTCGTTTAATGTCGAAACGATCACCATTATGTCCAATAATAATATCGGCTTGCTCCATTAGCGCTCTTAGTGGGATTAGAATTTTCTTTTCATTTTCTAGATCTTTAGCATTGCGTTGGTCCATATACATAACTTTATCCTGATCGTACCACTTAGCACTCCAGGAAAGTAGGAACCAATCCCCATCCAACATAGATGTTCCACCCTGTTCTTCAAATAATCGCCAGAAGTATCCAGTTAAGGGCGCAGTTTCAATGTCGAGTAAAAGTATCTTGGGTCGTTTCATTCTTGTCCTTTATTGAAATAGTCCATCTAGATAAGGTATTATATGTTCAAGTCCTAATACTTGATTTTCGGTTAAGTCTAGATTAAATTCATGGCTAAATGCATGAAATACTTCATGTATATAGGTTTCAACTGTTAATTTAGGGCTCATTCCCATTTTTATTGTAATGATTTTATTATCTAGATCAGTAATCCCATATAAGTGATTACCTTTAGTATCTAATATCTCTTTTTGCCAGGTAACTTCATAATGAACTTTAGGGGCAATTTGTACCCTTGCTGGAATAGCTTTTAATTTCTTTTTCCAGTTTGTTGCCATTACTTATACCGCTTCCCTTTAGAATCTACAATAGCTTTATTCTGTTCTAGAAATACTTCTAAGAACATTCGCTCTTCTTTTAAAGTTGTTAAAATATGAGCTACAGGTCTATATTTCTCATAATTCCGCAGAGCTGCTTCTGATGCATCTACTAATTTAAGGATTTTCTCAAGATCCTTAACGAATATCTTAGCTTTACGGAGATCTGATAGGCTATGTAACGTCATCTAGTTCTTCTAGTGTTTCATTAGAAACGTCGAATAGATCTATTTCATCGTTTATAATCGCTGTAATCTCTTCCTCAATGCGTTGTTGTTCTTTCTTACCCCGGCGTGGAGAAATCTTAGAAACCTGTTCATTGAGCATTTCTGAGCGTTTATTGAGCATCATCTCTGCCCAGTTTACGCCTGAATCTTGCCAATTTACAAAATCTATATGGCTATATAATGCAAAATGTCGTTTATTTTGTTTATTAAGATAATAAGTCATTAACGATTTAATCCGAACGCGCCATTAGATTCTTTAAATGCTCGATTATATTCTTCAATTTCCTTAGTGATTTCTTTAAGCGCGGTTTCTAGGGTTTTTTCGTGGATAACTGAACGAATGAGTGCTTCCTTGAGATGGGCTGGAGAGAGCGCATCGGCAGATTTAGTTGCCAATACATTTTGTTCAGTAGGTGAGAGTTCTCGTTTAACGAAGAACTCCATAAGTTTAATTCGGGCTTCTTTTGGGGGATACCCGGCGCGGATTTTGTCATCAAATCTTCCTGGTCGGTTCGTTAAACTTCCCATTAATACTTCGGGAAAGTTAGTAGTAGCAATAATAAGTGTTGGAATCTTAAGAGTTTTTTCATTATTATCAAGTAATGATAGTAGACCGGCGTCTGCTCCTCGGCGTACTTCTTCCATCTCAACACCACCTACGTCTTCCATAATTAAAATTAGTCGAGAAACGCCTTCGTAGTGAAAACTCTTAATAAAGTCTTTAACTTGAAAAGCTTCATATTTTTCGGTAGGATAGATGATTACAGCAGTTTCACCTAGATTAGAGTATTTATTAGCTAATTTAGCGATTGCAGTAGATTTACCGGATCCGGGAGGTCCGAATACGAGCATTTTACGAGTAGCTACATCGAATCCTAGATCTTTATATTTATGTACATTTCTAAAGAAGCAGTCAGCTTTATCTTCGATTTCTTTAGTATTAACAAATTCTTCTAGAATACTATCGCTAGTGAACTTCGTTTTTTCTAGGAAAAGTCCCATCATATTACTAGATACAGTATAAATACCGGGAGTTACTTTAAATGGTTCTGGTTCTTTATTTTCTTCTACGTAAGTTAATTGAACAAATTTGCCCTCATTGGTGAGTGTACTATAGTCACTCTCAGGAATCTCTTGATTTAGTTCAATATTATTAAGATCTGTAATTTGTTTTACTATGAATTTTCCTGCCATTCTAATCTCCTAGAATAATACTATAACCTATATCTAGCTATTTGTCAATTACTAATCGTATTGTTTAAATCCTTTACCTAGTTTTTTACCATGGTTAGGATCTTTTTTATTCTTTTCAACACATTCGTAACAAGGATTCATTAATAAACTTCCCGATGCGGTATATCGTTTATTACATTGTATACATGTCATTATTTCGCCTGGCTTAAGCTTAATAGAAGTCATAGAATCGTTCTAATTCTTTAAATGCTAATGTTATTAATTTAGGTTGAAAGTAGAATAGATATCCATTACTAGCTTCTCCCCAGTATGTATGACGACATTCTCTAAGAGAAGCGCTTGGTCCTTCTCCGTGACATATTAATGCGCCTTTAGCCTCACTTCCATCACAATTTGAGGTAGCGAATGTTAACACGGCAAATTTCATCCAACCGCTGTATTTAACCCCTTTATCATATGGATCTGAATCATTGATAATTAACCAACCTAGTTCATCTAATGGAACTACTTCGTACTTTTGTTTAGCTTTATCGATATCGTATAGAGTATCGTCATTAATTAGTGAAGGTTCTCCTTCTAACCATTTAAGTTCATAACTCATTTGTTTAAACAATCACTACAAAGTACAGATTTAATTTCAGAAAGGTTACCAAATTCTTTTTCCGATATATAAACCTCTTCATTACATTTTCTACAATGAAAAATACCTTCTTCTTCCTGTTCTTTAGGTTTTTTATACCTATTATCAAACTCCGGTTTATTTTTATAAATCCATAACGCCATGGCTAATCCGGCCATTGCATTTCCAAGATGTATACATTGCGTCTCTTCATCAATATCCTGACCATCTAGAAACTGATAGATATGACGTAGCGATGCTGCTAGTGGTCTAGAAATATCCATGCCATTTCTGAAGTTATAACGTGAGTATTTTTTAGCTCCGAAGGTTAATGCTTTAGCCATTTCGAAGATAGCTTCTGTTGGAACTAGCGATAGATCGGGTTTATCGCCATCGTTTTTTACGCCAACTTCTTTTTTATCCATTCTTTAATTGCCTTTCTAATGCTTCATTAAGACGCTTAATTAAATCTTTATATTCAGCATTTTCAGCTTCAAGCTTTTCAATATACTCTTGATCTTTTAATACAAGTCGAATTTTTTGTTCTAGTTTAACTGTATACTTGTCTCTATCTCGTTCCCATCCGCCAGTTAATACTGGTTCAGTTTTTTCAACTACTAATAGTCCTCTAGTGATTAATTCTCCTAGTTGCTCTAGAATAAGATTCTCTTGTTGTTTAGCTATATCAGTGATAACTTCTTGTAACATTTTATTCGTTGCGTCTATCATTTAATGTTTCCATTAATATGTTTAGTTATACAATTATGTGTTTGTAGTGAAATAACTGAGGCATCTGTTACGTTATGTCCACATTTCCATATTTTTTCAAAACAATGAGTTGAAGCTCCAGCTTGGGTCATATACATACTTTGTTCAAAATTACGTCCAGGACCTTCACAATATGTAGTTATAGCTACTATAAGTTGTAATGCTTCAATATTATCCATTTAATAATACCTCTAGATCTTTTTTATTACGTTTAAGCTTAAAGTTTTTAAATAGAGTATCGCAATCTAATATGCTTTCGAATACCCATATAGTATCGTAGCAATTCTGAAGCAATTTGTCAACGTTATAATTACCATCGAATTGTTCAGCTAGCTTAAGGTTATCGTCTTTATCGAAATATAGCCAGCAACGGTCACCTTCTACAATTTCAGTTCCTTCAATAGCATCTCGTATTTTAGATTCGTTTGTACGTTGGGAATTGAGTGTCTTTTCGCTAATAGTTTTACGGGATGACCAACGTTTAATGTCTTTTACATTACAAGCTTCTTTAATATATTCATGGTATATATCCTGAAAATCATTTTTATTATCCAAGATTGATTGAATAATACGATTAATCATTTCTTTCATCGCAGGGGATTTTGAAGTGGCTTTTAATGCACTACCTTTGATTTTAACTTTATCTTTTTGAGTTTGAGTGATATAGTTCTTTGCTTTTAAAACTACTACTTTTTTATAATATCCGTCATCTTCCCATGATATAGTTGATGGAAATAAGGCGTTTAGTTGTTCAAGATACTTCTTTTGTTCTTCTTCTGAGAACGGTGAACCATCTGGTTTACATATCGTAATACTGTCTGTATCTGCGTTTACTAATTTAAAGGTCATCGTGCGCCGTAGCTTCCCAAATAAACTTTTCTTTAGTTGCCCATTCGATCGCGGTTGTTAGAATTTCTCTTCCCTTAGCGGTAATAAAATCTGCAGCTTCTCTACAATTAAAATGTAATCCGCTAGCTCCTAAAAATCCATACCCTGAGTTAATAACAATTTTCTGAGCGTTCTGTAATCCTTCGTAATAAGGATCCCCGGTTTCTTTAGCTAGTCTTTTATTCTTTAGTCGTTCTTCGGTTAGCTTTTCTATAATCTTGAGGAAGTTTCCATTAGGATCTTTATCTTGATCATATACTTTATATGTTAAGATAATAGATGGATAAAGAGATGCTACGTCCCATTTTAAGCAATTATTATATACACCGGGATTACCCAGTGAAATAGCTCCAGGGAACTTTTCCATAGGATCCGGTTTAGGAATACTATGACCATCCTGAAGGTAACTTCGGATCATCATAACGTTGATTTGTGAACCTGTTGCAGATTCAACCATCGCTTGAAAAGGTTTAGGAATTGATTGTGTTAGATAGAATGTGGCAGGTGCGGTAAGATCGTATACAGCTAATGCATCATCTGCATCGTGTATACAGTATTCTTTAATCTTTTCCCACTCGGTTGGATTGGTGTAATTAAATCGAATTTGAGAGCTGTCATAATGGACTCGATCTTTTTTCTCTAGCCCTTCAGCTTTAATAATTTGCTTTAGTCCGTAGCTTTCATACTTTTTAGCGACAATATCGTGCTTAATGGCTAGGAAGTATGTATCAATAACTTCTCTACCGTAGACTTTTACTTTGTGGTATTCTTGTTCACGGCTACCGTCAATTCGAAATTTAGAAGGTTTTTCTGAAATATATAACGGAGAATCATCTCGTCCTAGTTTTAATTCTACTCCCTCTTTTTGAGCGATATAATTAATATAAGGTAAATCGAAACTATAACCGTTATGGGCGCAGATTATCGCCGGATTACAAGTTTTTACCCATTTAGCCCAAGCGATAAGCATTTCGCCTTGTGAATTATAATCATCATAGGCAAATAACTTTCTTTCTACTTTTCCTTGGTTTCGATATGTATTGGATATAAGTAGAACTTTTGAATCGTTATTATGAAATAATCCAGTAGATTCAATATCAAATGATAGGATTGAAGGCTCGGTATGCTTCATTCCCTTGAAATAAGTGATTCCATCCTTAATTAATAGTGCTTCTTTTTCATTAAAGCAGGCATACAGATCGGTTCTTCGTCGTCTGAGATCTTGAATACACTTATTCCACTCATCTTTCTTCGAAAACTGTAATCCGTACTTGTAATACAGATTTCCGCCCAGTTTAACCGATCCTCTAATAGGTGTAGGTACAAGGACATAGAAGCGATTTTTGATGATTTTTTCAGTAACTTCGCCATTATTTTCAATAAATAGGGTCGCTTGGTGATCTTTTATCTCCACGCTGACGACCTTTTCGGTTTTGTCCTTGCCGTTTACGAGCTTCTCTATCTCGTTCATTTTGTCGCCTACGCCATTCAATTTCGCGTTCACAGTCTGGTCTATGGGGTTTGTGTTGGTCGGTTCCACAACAGATTCGCATTGACATAATTAACGATATTTAGCACCATTTTCAACTTCTTGATTAATGAATTCACTAATCATGAATTGAACGAATGCTTTCCTTCCTTCATCAGAATCATCGAAATAATCAATAACTCCTTTAGTTTTATTAGAAGCGGTTACACCATATTGATCTTTAGTTAGAACGATTTCAATGTTTTTATTCATTATATAAATATAGCTTAATTTGATGATTTTGTCAACTGTTTCAATTGTAATTCTTCTTATCTTCTGGGTCGGGTAAATCTTCAAGAGCTTCAACTAGCGGATCTTTTACATCAACAATACCAATATGTTTAATAGTGCTAATAGGTAATGCCTGATTAACACTTTCACCATCTGGTCCTAGATATACGAACCTATCGTCACAATCCATTACAAATCCAGCTACGGTCATAGGAACTCGTAATTCTTGTGGTCCATCGTCTGTAATTGATATAGATTGAGTAATTTCGAAATCTTGAACGATTTCAACAAATTCTCCCACGAATGTTTCAAAGAATATATTATTTGGTTTCTTCATGATACTCCTCTATGTGCGTAACGTTTGTCCAAGGAATAAATAACTCTTTTTTATCAGTTATAAACGAACATCCATAAGTAAAAGCATTATAGTAATCAGTTATATAATAACGCAAATCTGCATGACCTGAATATATAATATGAATTTTATATTTCATTTTAACCTATCCATTTTGGTGTACGGCCGTCATTAAAATACATGCACTTACATGTATTCCCTGTATAATCTCCATTAAAATCTGTACCAGTTAAAACATTACAAACATATCTAATGTCATCATCGCATTCCCATTGGCCAGCTGACCGATTAAGTTTCCATTTACCGCCGAATCTTTGTTCTAAAGATTTTACATATGAGGTAGCTTTGACTTTTTTATTCTTCATCCCACTTATGCTCAACTGGTCCATGTTTGGTTCCTCCGTTATACGTATCTTCTACCATTTTACAGTTAGTTAGAGGGGGTTTCATTCCTAAATCTTCTAATTGATTAAGTAGTTCCTCTGCTCTTAATTCAGCATTAGCATCGCCAAATTTAATATCATATGAATAATCAATAAAGTAATCTGAAATAATATCAATTATTTGACTACGCTTCATCTTCAGGATCCCATGCTGTAACATTATATGTCATTTCACCAGAATCTAATAATTTAAAACTTCTCGCTTCATTTGTCGGTGGATTCATTCCGGCTTCTTCTAATTGGTCTAGAAGTTCTTTTGCAGCTTCTAGCGATGCTTTATGGTTCCATTCTCCGGGTAGAGAGCATTTATCTATTAGAGTTGCAAATTTATTAATCATTTCACTTCTTTTCATACGATCTCCCTAATTCTTCACCAGCATCGAACCTTTGTTTCATGAAATTATAAGCTAAATCTGTCCAAGCTTTTTGAAATTCATATGAAACTTCTTGTCCAGTTTGTTCTTTAATATCCTTAATAATAACATGAATAAGTATACTAGCGAATGCTGCATTTGGTTCCATTATTCCCAGCCACTTTCTGATTTAGCATTGCTTTCAGCAGCTTTCTTCTGCTCTAATAGGTAATTCAATTCCGCTTCTTCTTCTTCAGTTACTTCTCGGATTTCTCCGCGTTTTCCTGACCAGGCGAAGTTAAACATTCCAAGCTCTCCAAGGTCGTTCTTGAGGATCGCCATTTGTAGAAACTTGTCTTTGTCAACGGTTTCCGGGGTAAAGAATGGTCGCCAGATAGAGACAATACTACGAAAGGATTGGTATAAGAAGCTTGATCCTTTAATAGCTGTGTAACTCTTAATTGGCTTGTCGGGTCCACTCCCCAGACTGAATTTGTTAGGCTGTACAAGGGTAACCATTGCAACGTTGAAGTCATTTACTACGTCCTGGAGCTGTCCTGCGATATCTTTTGAAGCTGCTGTATCTTCTGACTTATCTGAGTTAACTCGTTCGAAATAATCGAGCATAACGAGTTTAACTTTTTTCCCGGTTTCAGCTTCGACCTCCTCAATATATTCCCTAATGTTACCAACTGTAGGGCAACTTCTGTCGTAAAACCAGACGTTTGCATAATCTTCTTTGATTTTCTTGGTAATTTCTTCGATTTCTCCTGCTTGGACTTTTGCATATAGCTCTCCTCTGCTTAATCCGGTAGTTTTGTATAGTAGTTTTTCAAATAAACGATTTCTATGCATGTCTAGACTAGCAAATACAGATACAATTCCAGCTTTACTGGTATTCTTAAGGATTTCTAGAGCCAATGCAGTTTTACCGGAGCTAGCAGCGCCTACAATCCCTAAATTCATTCCGATAGTAATCGGCATTGCCTGATCTAGACAAGGAATTCCGGTTAGAATCGTATTTTCTTCAATATTTTCAACGAAATTCTTAAATTCGTCTTGAATATCTTGAATACGTCGAGCTTTAGTTTCTTCTTCCTTCTTAACTTCGAATCCCATTCGTTCACAATAGGATTTTAACCAAGGGTTAGTCTGTGGGGAGTATTGTCCACCTTCCCAGTTATCAGAATATACAGACTTATCGATGATATTCTCGTATAACTCGTCTTTAGGAAATTCATCGGATCCGCTTCGAGCTGCTTGCTTTTTCATTGCAGCTTTACAGATATAGTAAGCTGTATCTTTGTCGTATCCTAGACCTCTACAGGTAGCAGCGATTACCATTAGAGCGTTGTGACGTTCGCCAGGTTCAAAGAAACCGCTAGCTAGTGCCCACTTGTAATTCTTCCAACCTTTAGGAAGACGTTCTAGAGCTTCTTCTAAATCTCCAGTAATTTCAACCTTTTCTTTTTTCTTTTGAGGTATGATGAATAGATCGTCTTGAAGCGCTACAGGTTTAATTTTCTGGGTATAACCGGCAACGTGTTTAATTGTCTTAGAAGTATTTAGAATATCCTCTAGTGGCCATTCATCTAGCTCATATACTTTTAGTGGTAGTTTTAAATTGCCGGATTTATTATGACGAGTATAATCAATACGTACAATACGATTAGGATCGCTTACAACATGATCGAACGTTTTAAGATCGCCAGCTAATTTTTGTACTGCTGCTTTGAATTGTTCGTTAGAGATGCGTTTATTGAGCTTAATTTCAACGGAGAACCCCTTTGACCCCGTGAATGCTGCGTGGATATCATCCGGGTCTACTCCACGATCTACGAGCCGTTGTGCAAGCGTGAGTGCATCTTTACGAGCGGCTTCAAGATCATTTTTCGAGTCGAAGTCGAAATAAAGCTTGTCAGTAGTAGTGTCCTTAATACCGGCTAATGAACCTTTGGTTTCAGCTAGTTTACGTTGAGCTTCGTCGTATTGGAATAGGGAAATGTAGTAATCGCGGTTAATGTCTAAGGTGGGAAGTTCACCGGGGTAGGGAATAAATTTAGGCTTAGAAGAAAGACCTTCTTTAAAAACTTGGTACAATTGCATGTCTCCTCTTTTTCTTATTTAAAATTCGTAATATTCAGAAACTTCTAATAGATGTACTCGTTTAGAATTTGGGCTTACTCGAAATCTATAAAGGAATTCTTTATCGTTAAAGATGAAGTATAGTCGTCTATCATCTTCCATATACATTGCACATAGATATAAACGACGTTGCTTAAGTCGTTCAGTGCTTACTTCTCGTCCAGTTTTCTTACAGTAGTTATCATTTGGATGTACAAATGATTGACCTACTTTAACGTTCAACCGTTGAACTTCTTGAGGTTGAGTTAGAAGATGAATTAATTCTTCTTTAGTGAAGTCTACATCCACCGCGAACGTTTGGTTATGATGTTTATCGTGAAACCACTGGATATTATTTTTATACATTGTTTAACCTTGCAAATTCACCGAAATATTCAATTGCTGCTTTATTATATGCTTTAGCTGCTTCTAGTTCTGAAGAAAATCTTCCTATTGTAATTCTTTTATTTTTAAATCCAATGGCTGCTTTCCATTTATTTTTACTTTTATCCCAATAAACACCTTTAAACTTAGAACTACCTTTTCTTTTTCTACTATTGGCAGCATTCTGCGATTTAGTTGCAACTCTAAGATTACTTTTTCTATTATCTAATTTATTTCCATTAATATGATCAATAAAATTAGATTGATTTAATATTTGTTTATGCATTAAAATATGCTTTGGAGATTTGTCGGGATTATGTCTTGCCGCATATCCGTTTTTATAATACCATTTATATTGATTTAAAAAACTATAATCTTCATTATCGACTAAAGTATAGAAACCTTTTGTTAAATAAATTATCATTAAAAAGGGAGGGCTGGTAGGGGGAGGAGAAACCTTACCATTTAAAGCGATTGCATACCCTCAGAATTGTTATTCTTCTACTAGTTCTACTAGTTCAAATCGTACCCATGAGGGGATCTTTTCAATGCGTTCACGTACAGAGTTTGCTACGTCTTCAGATAGTTTACCTGCAGCTACTGCATCTTCTAGTGATTTAAGTTGATATGCTGGACTCTCTAGTCGGTAGATCTTACCGCTATCTCGCATTTTAATATAATCAACTGCGTTTGGATTCTTCTTTTTAGCTTCATCAGTAGGTTTACAAATAGAACCTACCACTCGGCGTTTCATCTTAGCCATTAGTTACTTTCCTTTCATCTTCGTTCTGTTGTTCGTTGTTACCGTATTCTACGGTAGCATTTTTTGCTGCATCTTGCAAGGCCATTTCGATAATCTGATCTTTATTTTGATTATACGTATGATACATTAGTACCATTTTAGCATCGCCTAATGATTTACCCAATGTAAATGCTGCCTGTTCATCGCCTTCTTTATGTGTATAATCATGTAGTGGATACTCGACTAATGATTTTAATACACGTTTAGAAGCTCGTGCACCTAGTTTATCTACGGCTGCTCTGAATTTTGGAGTCAGTAGTTTAATAACCATTAGTGACATTTCTTCTTCATTCTGAAGGAATGCGTCTAATCGTGCTTTTTCTTCTGCTACTAACTGTTTTTCTACGTCAGCAGGATTATATACCTGCTCAACCGTAGATTTGTCTAGTGCATCTGCAGCTTCCGCTTGTTCTTGTGATACGACTAATTTATCTAGTTTATTTCCCACCGATTAAAATTCCTATTAAAATTGAACTGTCATTAGGTTTACCTGGTTTTCCACCACCGCCGCCAGACATATTATTCCCAACCATCCGAGCTTTCTTTAGGTCCATTACCGCCCGGATTTAGCTGTTCGGCATATGTGGTGCTAGGCTTATTCTTACGGAATGTAGATACTTTAACAGGTTGAGTAGTTACTTCTTCTTTAAGAGAAGATTTAGCTGCGGTAGCTACAGGTTTAACTTCTTTTTCTGTAGCGCTTTTAGGTAGAGGTTGTGAGATTTCTGGGCTGTCTAAGTCAGCTTCTGCCATATCTTCAGTAGGTACGCTAAAGGTTTGGATTAATGCATACTTAAGTGCAGCTGATAGAGCTTTATTAGTTGCTTTATCTCCACTGTCTAGTCCTTCGGCGGGAATTGGACCTACAGTTACATATGAACCATCTTCAGCATAGAAATTATATGCCATATAAATAGTTACGTATTTATCAACACCAGTTTTACCACTACTACGTACTACTTCTTTTAGCTCATGACTTTCATGAGTACAGAAGGGAGTCATGAATACTCCGTGTTTTGTAAGCGCTGGATATAAAGCATTTACGAATTGATCAATACCGCGAAATTTAAAGCCTTGTGCTGTATTTTTTTGATCTTTAGTTACAGCTTTAACATCTCGCATTACATCTGACATTTTTTTATAAATTAGTTTTACTTCTGACATTTTTACCTCTAAATTAACAATTGCCTTCCCTGGCTGGGGGTTCTGATTTATCTTCATCAACTAGTAGATATTGATTTAAATATTGTTTTACGAATTCTTTTTGTTCAAGATGATTAAATACTTCATATCCAATGTGAGATAGAAGCATTACAGTACCAAGTAGCCAATGTTGGCTAAACATAGCTACATAGAATGTAACTACTAATAAAGTACCAAATAAATTCTTTAAAATTCGGTTCACTGAACATTATCTCCCATAAATAATTCTGCTGCTGTCATTTTAAATCGATCAATTACATCTTCACGTACGTCTTTAACTACAGTCTCAACGTTTGCATCTTCTAGGTTAAATGGCACCTTTACTAGAAGGTACTTACCATCTGGGTCTTTAGTTACTGCTAGTGCTACTTTGTTACTCATATATAATTACTATACTCCAATTATTTCTTTTTGTCAAGCTCAGTCATATAATTATCGAAATCGTCTATTGCTTTCTTATTTCTTTTACAAAGTTCAGTTAGTTCATCTTCATTAATTTCTTCCAAGTATCCATCTAACTGTTCACGTTGTTTAATAGATTTATGTTTGTTTTCTTCAACTTTCATACTCATGTGCCTAGTCCTTAGTTTTTTGAGGGGGTTCTTCTTTTCTTTCATTCTTTATAAGTCCTTTATAACTACCATAAGAACATAACTTCTCAAATTCACAGACTTTTCCAAATGCTTTACATGACTTATAATTACATTCAAACTTTTCTTGTTTTATATTATACAATGTTTTTTCAAGTAAGTCAAATGATTTTGCAATTGTCTCTTCTGGGATTTCATCTATTAGAATCTGATAAGTCATTCCTTTTTCTTTTTCGGGGTTCTTAATAAGTACAATATACCCAGCTAGCGTAATCTCTGGAAACTGATCCATGTAGAATGATAACTGTTGACTTTCAACTACTGCTTTCTTTTTGTATTTAGCTGAGGCTGTTTTATTATCGAATAGTACAGTACGTCCATCTTTAAGTTTAGCTATGAAATCTATTACTCCAGTAAATGTATCTTCTTCCTCATTCTTTACTTCAAATTTGTGCTGTACATGTAGAACTTGGTCTATGAGGGGTAGCACTTCTTTAATGTATACATCTAAACATTTTAATCCACGTTCGGTAATATGTTCCCATACCTTCCACTGATCTCCTATATCATCCGGGTCAATGGTATCTTTTAGATCATTTGGAACTTCGTTCTTAAAGAACTCTAGCTTATTTAAACCGCCCCATGCTTTCATGTTCTGTATAAAAATATGCTCAGCTTCTTCTTTGGTCCATTCCTTTTTATCGCGGATTGATTCTAGGATGTAGTTTAAAGCGTTATCGATTGCGCTACCGAATAGTAGGGGAGTTTTTGTAACATCTGCTTTAAGGCGTTCAACGTACTGATAGTAGAATTTCCGAGGACAGAGAATATAAGTATCGAGAGCGCTATTGGAAATCTTCATTTATAATGTCCAAACTCTTCTGGATCTTCTTGAAGGTTATAAGTAGTAATAACTACTTCAATTACTGGCTTATTCAATTTGAGCATTTCCTGCTTCATATTGGCGGATCCTTTAGATTTTCCGTCCCATATAAGCAATAATTCATCCGAATATTCCGCCATTTGCTTATTACGAATAGGTCCCGCAGCTTTACCGTGTTTATCCCATTCAGCTCCAAATTCTCGGTAATTAATACCTTGTGAACCTGAGAATTGTCTACCTAGCCAATCAATTCCCTTAGCTCCTCCACTAATAATTTCGCTAATAGTAGACTTGGGTAATTGTGGTCCGTAAATAGATTGAATTAGCCCTTGTATAAACAATGTGCTGAATTTAAAATGTCTACTACCGGCAACAAGCAGTTTCATTTAATAAACATCCCTTTCAACACACTTAGCTTCAATTTTATCAAACTGTTCGGTAAGTTTCTTCATGATTGGATCTAATGCTTCTTTACATTTATTCATTTCTTTAAATCCAATAGCATCGAATTCGGTATAAACTGACTTACTGTTTGGATTACTAGTCATAACTACAAGCATTAATACGATTTTCATTTGTTCTCCTCTAAAACTTCTTTAGCTAGCGGATGATTTTCATCGAACCCGATCCAATTAGGATAATCATCCATATTAATTCCTAACTCTTTACCTAGACTAATCCATTCACGTTCGAGTTTATCATATTCATAATCTGAGATAATAGGATCATCTTTCATATAGTAATGATACTTATGAGTTAGAAGTTCCTTAGTTAAGTTATTAAATTTAGTTGTTCTGTTCATCCTTTTCAACTCGTTCAAAAAATAATTTAGCGATTGCAATAGCATCGTCCATCTTATTCTCATAGTCCTTTTTAGACTTATCGTTTAGATAGTCGTATGGGATCTTTTTGAGGAAGATTTGTTGAGCTAAATTGTAGAGTAGTTGTTCCTTAGTCATTTACAACTTACCTCTTTATCATTCTCGGCTAGTAAACACTTATGTTGATCTAAGTGATAATCATAATGTAAGTATGTTGCTTTTTTTAAGCACTTACTAGTTTTACTACAGATTTCAGCCCAGTTTTTAGAAACTAGGTTTTTACTTGTAATTTCTCTAATTATTTGTTGAGTAATACGAAATTCTATATGATTTTTATAGAACTCTTCGCTTTCTTCTAAGGAAGCATTTTTTAACGGACTACATCCAACTGATAAGAAACTTAATAATATTAATAATTTACGCATTTCTTTTAAACTCTCCTGAATCTGGATGAATCCATACAATTGACTTAATAATACGATTAGCTTCTAATAGATCATCTACACATAGTTCTGGTTTGCTAATGATCATATCTGGTAAATCTTCTAGTTTAAGGTTTTTAATAACATGTTCTGCCCAGTTAGACCCCGCTGCAGACCATACAACTACTCCGTATCCTTGAAGTTTTAATTGTTGAACGAACTTAATATTACGTTTATGTGGTAAAAATGGAAATCGTCTAGTATCATCAGTAATCCAGATAATTTCATCCTCCGTATGACGATACTTTTCTGGCTCCCATAATACTAAAGTATCGTCTACGTCTACATAGACGACCTTATCTTTATTTAGTTTTGTATACATTATAGCTCAATTATCCTCGGTTCATTAGCTACTTCATAATCTTCATTACAAAGAGCAGAATTAGAATACCATACTTCGTTCTTATAGTCAAGCCCGTACGACCAATGTATATGGCCGAATAAATGAGCTTTAAGATTCGGTAGTTCTTTTAGTGCTAAGCTTAATGCTTTTGATCCTAAGTGACTATGTGTAGGATGATAATCTAATATACTCTTTGGCGGGCAATGAGTTAATAGAATCTCTGTCTCAACTGGAATTTGTCTATATTTCTCATACAGATCTAGGTTATCTCTTACTCCGAATGCCCAATTGCCGATAAACGGTTGAAAGGATGTTCCAAACCACTTATATCCCTTATAATCATAAGATTCATGGTTTAATACAGTTAGATTATTAACTTCTTGTTCTAGGAATTGTTTAGCTGAGTGATAAGTAGCTTCGAAAATTTTATCGTGATTACCTGGAATAAATATAATCTGGTCATACTTATCTTTAATTTGAAGAAGTTGTTGACGGAATTGTTCTAGTTCAGATAAGCTGCCAGAGTTTAATGCATCTCCGGTATGACATAATACATCGGCTTCTGGAAGCTCTGGGAAGGGTTGCAGGTGAGTATCGCTAATGTGCGTTATAGTAATCATATAATTAAAATAAGTTCAATCTTTTTAGTCTATGGCGAACGGATCTTTAATGTTAACCCGCTAAGTCCTCATCGGTAGGTTTTACCCAATTAACAACCACGCAACTTAAAGAAAGCATTCTTAAACTCAATCAACCTACGTCAATTCTAACGTCTTAGAATCTTTAAACCCCAACTGATCTACCGCTGGTAGGGTCGGGCAGGTTATCTATTTCGTCTCCTAATAGCTTTTTAATGGTGAGTTTAACTCTGGTACTTAAGAACTTATATAGAATACTACAATTTAATTAGATTGTCAATTTAAACTTCATCTAATCTTAATTTACGAGTTACTTTATTACCTAAATCTGTTTCCTCTGTAATTTCAACATTACCTTTACCGGCTTCAATTTTTAAATTTAACCAGCTTTGAAATTCTTTAGTAGCAACCATACGTTGAAATGCTGTACGTTTATTAAGGCTTTGTATACTTCCATCTTCAGATTCACCCATTGCCCCAGATGGATCGTGAAAACATTGAATAGCGTTAGAAGTTTTATTTTTCTTTTGCCCTCCTTTACCGCTACCGCGTTTAGCTATAAATCTGCAGTCTTTCTCAGTAATAGAGAACCATAACTTCTTTTTTATACCCATCCCAAAGCCTTTCCGGTTGCAGGGTACTCTTTAAGTAATATCTTCTTACATTCTTCCGCAATTTCTCTGTGTTCTAGCTGCGTAGATTTATCGCATCTAACTTCACAATAATGGATCCAATCCCGTATAGTTCCATGCATGTAGATGCGAGTTTGTGTGTTGAGGGGTAATAATCCGCGAGCGCATTCTTTTGCAATACCCTTATCTAATGCCTGTATATACAAGCTATATGATTCATCCCAGGTATCTTCTTGGGCTTGTTTAAACCATTGTTTAACGTCATCTGGTAGATCGTCAATTGAGTTCTGACGGTTCTTAACGTCTTGACGCCGAGCTTCATACATTTCTACGTCTAATGCTTGAGCATAGCGTTGTGAAAATTCTTGAAATGAGAACGAACGATGCCGTAGAATTTGTTGTGCAATTGCTCTAGAAGTAGTAATTTCTAGGCAAAGGGTTGCCATTTGGAAAGGACTCCAATGTTTATGGGTTATAAGATACTTTAGGAGTTTTTCATAATCTGGATTATCTTGATTCGGTGAACTAACCCTTGCGCAGTACGCAATTAAAGCTTCTCCATTGGGGGTTGAATGTATGTATTTTACTTGCATTCTTTAAGCTTAACCTTTACAATTTTAAATTTGAAATCTTTTTTCTTAATTTTTGGATTATAATGAAATGCATCTTTTATAAACCAACGTGCTTCTATTTTATTGTAATGAATCCATGCATGATTTATATTTTTTGATAGTTCAAAATTTTCATTAACTAGATATTTCTTAGATTTTAAATCTTTAACTATGTAGTAATTCATTGTTTTTCCTGATAAATAATTTCCAATGCATCCTTTAACCGTGTTTCTTTATTACTTAATAAGTTATAATACATTTGAGTATTATCGAATCGTTCAAGTAATAGTTCCTCAATTTCTAATGATTCTTTTAAATCGCCATATCTTCCAGCGTTTGTATAGCTTTCTTTAATAATAGGTAAGAATAAATGCTTTGTATCTCGTGATCTTCCAGTTAGTCCATACATTAAATCGCTCATATATTCAAGCGCATGTGATCCGTGATAATATTTACAATAGAAATGACCTAGTTCAATAGGACTATCGGTAATAAGATACTTTACTTTACCGTATAACGAGCTTTCACGTAGCATTTGCTCTGTAGTTACGTTAATTTGCTCGATTTTGGATAGCTTTTGCCCTTTCCAAGCGAATTCTTTAGCTACTTCACGTACAAGCTCAACAGATTCGCCTTTTTTAGACATTTCAGCATATAATTCTGCTGCGAGGGTGCTCTTCCCCGCGCCAGGGGCTCCGTAGATGTTTACGACTGTTGTTTTCATTTTCTTAAGCTCACAGCTTCAATTGGAAATTCTAATAATTGATCTTTATTATCTACATGAATAATTACGGTTACATAATTATATTTAGTATTATTTCTTTGTTCAACTACGGTTCCCTTGTAAAGGGTGTTGTCTAAATCGAAGGCTTCTACTTCATCCCCAGGAAGAAATTTGTTCATTAGTGTTCATTATCCTCATCATCCCAAGCTGCCCATTCATTACCATTTCCATCATCAATATAATCGACTATTCCATTCAATGATGAAATACATCCATTTCCTAATGAGATAGTTCTTCTCATTTCTATTGATCTACCTGACGTATTTGATCTTTGTTTAAATCCGCAGCATTCTAACGTATTATCCTTTTCTATCACTAAACCATTACAATTACGGCATCTATATACATTTTTCCCGTAATATTTAGATATAATAGAACTTGCTTCTTGCTTAGTTAATCCTTTAGTTGGTATACCCAGTTTTTTAAGATATTTAATCTGTTTTTCGGTGGCTTTCATTAATATTCGATTTCTTCCGGGGAAATTTCATATTCTTGAGTTAAATTACCTAATTCAAATACTAAATCGCTGTGCGCAGATTTATACGCTCGAATTGCGGTCATAAGTGGAGTATCTTGTAAAAATGGATACTTTTTTTCAATATTCGCGGGTGAAATATATTCATTGAAATAATATTCCATACCTTCAGAATTGATTTTAAGTAAAAAATCTATAACTTGTTTACGTTCTTTTTTATTCACCAACCACTTCTCCTAATATTTTCTTCTCTTACAGGATACCAAGTAGTACCAATAATACACATAATCAACTTGGATTCTTGATTAAACATATATCGTCTTTGTTCTTCTAATAGCTCTTTAGCATGATCTGGTATATAATCTTCGTTCCAAATAGGTTGAATTAATGTACCTATAGGAAATTCTACCACATCATTAGAGTTTTTACAAGGTATTTGTAAGGGTTGTTTAAGGGAATATTCAGGTAGTTTCATCGTCATCTTCGTCGTAATCTTTTACCCATTCTTCGTTGGTAATAGGTAAATCTAGTTCACTAGGATCACACCACCCAATACCTATATCATCTCCATAACCGCTAGCATTTTTTAGATATACAGACCATCCACCTTTGCCAGTCATATCATTAGATTCAACTCTAACGTATCTTTTACAGTTAGAATAACAAGTTTCTCCAACCATAATCTCGTAGCTCATTGGATTGTTGTTATCTTTCCAATGACGGTATACAACCGCTACTACTTCGCCATCGTCAGGTAGTGATACTCTAGGATCATTCCAGGAAATCATTTACAACTCACTATAGGTAGTTTAGGATGAATACCTGGAGATATAGTACAACCTCCAGCTGCGATTAAATATCCTAATACTATAAATGCAAATACTGTTATAGTTCCAATAATAATTAAATCTCGCATAATCCTCCAGAACAAGCAAGTTGTTCTACTCGCTGTGTATTATCTTCTTCTTCTCTAACCTCTTTTAAATCTACTTCTTTAACTAATTCAGAATATTTTTCATACGTTTCTTTAGAACAAGTTTCAAATGGAGCTTGCTTGTATGTTCCACCATCAAACGGTAATAGTGATATCCCTGTGTAGTTCTTACGATTTCTCCAGAGGAGTTCCCCTAGTTTATCCCATTCTTCGTCTTTAACTGATATAGTAGTAGATACATTATGTTTATTATCTCCTGACCTATGCCCAGGATTAATCCATTGTTGATTGAACATAATAGCTCGATCTAATAAATCGAACGCTGATTCGTTATCCCTTAGAACTGCTCCCTCTGGAGATTGTTGAGGAATAGTTACTACTAATCCAGTGGAACTAGTTACATCTTCTTCTACAAGTTCTGGGATAACATTAGATAGATATTGACCAAGAGCATCGCTCTTATTCATTCTGATGCGTCTTAGGTAGAACTCCCCGTGACGAGCATGAACTCCGCTTGATGAGCCTAATACGCAGCTAGAAGTACCTTCCGGTTTAATCGCTGTAGTTCGAGCTGCTAAGTTGATTCCGATCTTCTTAGCATACCGCTCATTAACTTCTAGAACGAGTTTAGCCCCTTCTTCTAACCATTCAGGATCAATTTTACCAGCATCTGCTACTCCAGTGCAACTAACTCCTAGAAGCGCTTCTAGATCAGTAGTTTGTTTCCAAATCGGACGTAGATAGGGGAAATCTGTATAGCTAGCTTGTAACGTCCCGATTAATGCTGCTGTATATACCCGGTTAAGATAATCACGTTTATCTTTAATCTCGGTCATGTTAATAGTGGATAGGTTACAGAATTGGTTAGAGTTTAAGGAAATTTCATGACAAGGGTTATATCCGAGGTCTAAATTATTAGACCAGCTAAACCCTGGTTCACCGGCTTTAGAATCTTTACAAATTGTATAAATATGCAGAAATTCGTCTTTAGTTACTTCTTGAGTGGGTAGAATAGCTGAATTATTAGCCCTAGCTCTGTATGGATGTTTTACCCACCAATCTCCAGACTTACATTTGAGCATTTCATTATCGTCTCGGTCAAATAGCGCGATAAGAGCAGCTCGGCGAATTCCGCCAGCTAGTACAGCATCAGACATAATACAGATAATATCATGTAGTTCAATAGGCTTTAATTGCCTACCTAAAGCTTCCTTTAAACGCTTCTCTACTTCTTCTAGGGCTTTACGTAGAGGTTCAGGGCCAGGCGCTCTAGCTCCTGTAGTCACTAGATATGATCCTTTAGGTCTAACTGGAGTGAGGTCGAATACCGGGCGAATTCTTCCATAGAAGTATGCTTGAAATAAAGCATTAAATGAATCGGCCCATCCGATAATACTATCGTGTACTACATATTTACCTTCTTCTCTAGGGAGAGTTACTTTAGGTAGTTGAGAAGTATGACGTTTTTGAACTGAATACCCTACCCCTACCCCGGATAGAAGTAGGAACATGATTTCACTGAAAATCTCTACGTCTTTAATATGAGCGAACGAACAATTATATTGTCTAGCGTTATTCTTTAATACCGCATCTCCTGAGAACTGTAGGGCTCTCATAGAGGGCATTGCTTTAAGATCGTGTACTCTTGTATATGCTTTTACAATATCTTTAGATAGCTTAGGAAACCTATCTAAATGCATCGTCATGTTACGATTAATAGTTTCTTCTAGAGTTTCTCGGCGTCCTAGATGTTGGATGTATTTTGCGTATGTGCGGAAGGCTGTAATATCGCTTAGAAGCTTATTGCTTGTATTCATTTACCGATTAACATCCTAATAGTTGAGTAAAACATTTCATCTTTAACTTGGGCTGCATGTTCTACAGCTTCAGAATAATATTCTATAGCGTCATCTCGCCATGAAAGGCGAGCTATTGCATCACTTTCTTCATTTTGCATCAATTCTATAGCAGCTGCATACCTAGCAGCCCATTTATATGCAGTTTCCTCTTGAATTTTGTTCAAATCCTTTTCTAAAAGCTCTTTTTTTGCAGCATCGACTTGTTCTAACCAGGATTTCATTTATCACCTAGAGATTTATAAATACTGAATAATGTTAAAGTTACAAATCCTAAACTAAACATTCCGTAAATATTATTTTGAGTTACTATTGCTTGAATTAATAACAACATATTCACTAGACAAAATAATATAATACCTAATTGAATTAAAAATGCTTTTTGTTGATTATTCAAAATTTCCTCCCAAAAATTTGACAGTTTATAACTTAAGCGAGATTAAGTTATACCAGTGTGATGACCATTTCTCACTATAAGCACCCATTTCTGGTGCCTTTCGATAAAGTAACCTACGTATGTTACTTAGTCTACTACCCCGATTTACAGGTTAAACGACTCGAACGTTAATTCTAATATAACTTAATCTCTAAAAGGGAGTCATTTACTGCCTATGGCTGACCAGACCATATTTCACCTAGCTTCTCTGTCGTCGTTTGCACTAGTGGCGTGAAATTATTACGGGGAAGTTACCCCGCTCTTATCCTTTAACGATGGAACTCGTTGTCGTCGAAACAAAGGGATGATATACTATAACTGGTATATCAGCAGTCATTGCACCTGATAATTCAATATATCAAAATTAACGCATTTTGTCAAGAGCTTCTCTAACGTCTTTAGGAATATCCGCATCTGGGTAAAGATATTCTAAACATCCTTCTCCAGATGCATAATTCCATTTACCGTTTTCGTCAGTCCACTCGAAAGTGTGCGGCGGTCCACAACAGTTACATCCTTCATCTGTGGCTTTTTCTCCAGTTAATTCTTCAAACTCAATAATGGCATCTCTAACTGATGGAAATTCTTTAGACGCTTTTACAGCTAGTGCTCCTAACCAGGTTTCTTCACCTTTCTTAAGATCTTTAGATGATCTATTTCCCCAATGTACTTTCCAGCCATTAGCTTCTAAAGCGTCCCAATCTTTTTCGTCTAACCACCAACCACCACCTGAATTATTTGAGTCATATGTTACTTTAATCATATACTTTAATTTCCATTTTAACTAATTTAAACTTTTCATTTTTACCAATAAAATCATATTTTTGTTGTGTAATAAAGTCTTTATAAGCTGCTTTTTTAGACTTAAACCACGTAACTCCATATAATTTCGTTGACTTAAAATTTTGAATTAACTCAGTTAAAGGAAATCCATCTGATAGATAATTATAATATACTTTAGTTTTCATATAGTTTCCACTTATTCCAATCTTCTTTTAGAATAGTCCATTCACATTTATCTTGTAATATTAACTTACCTTCATAAGCACAAGTATACAATAGAGCCTGAACCTTAAGTCGTTCAGGACTCTTTAACCAGATAGTTCTAATAGGTTCAATGACTAAATCGGTTGAGTTGTCGTGTTTATAGTATTTATGTTTTCTCATTTAAGTCTTGTTTAGCTTTAAGTTCACAATCTTCCCAACCCTTCCAATAGATATTACAAACACGTTCATACAAATCCTTTTGTATTTCTAGCATCTCTATATCGCCTTTAGCTAACTGTACCCATTCGCCTTTACTTGCCGCTTTAATTAGATAGTCGAGACGCTTCTTTTGGAAATCAGTCATTAATACGTATCCTTTAAAGCATCCTCTTTCATCTCATCATCAGTTATTTCTCCGGCCTCTACATAGTCTTTATAGTCTTTCATTTCATTATTTGCCATTTCCCCGGATACAACATAGTCAATACCATTTTCAAACCCATCGTCATGTCCAGCATTATATCCTGCTGTATACATATCTACTTCAGTATTGGTAGGTCCTGGAGAAGTTGGAAAGAATTTAGCTAGTCGGTCTTGCCAGTATTCTACTGCGAATTGTTTAATCTCTTCAACTGTTTTTAGGTATGGCATTTTTCTCCGTTCTCATTTTTTATAAAATGAAAGAATTAATTTTTGCATCAATTCATTCTGTTTCATACATATTAAATGTGTTTCAGATAACTTTAAGAATTCTTTATTATCTTTATGAAATTGATCAGAAGTTCCAAGTTTATACATAAATATATGACTTAATATAATTGATATAATCAATAGTAAATTAATAACTTTTTGTGCCATTCTTATCCTTTAAGATAATAGATAATCCTCTAGGGTTAACGTATACAATCTTATCTGCTTTAAGAATTTCAGTCCAAACTTTACGTCCAAAATCCTTTACCGTAATATTAGGATCAAATGATTTATGTGGTTCCCATAAGTTATGAGAATATAGGGTGTACGTGATAAGTCGTTTAGTTTCCATATAGTTCCTCGTGATCTAATTGAAGGTGACCTACGAATACTCGATCGTATATACCGCGATTTTCTAATGCTTTAGCTGCGATATTCGCAGAATGCTCATTTGACCATAATGATTGTAATTGCGGTTCATATTTATATGATGGTTCAAATTGTGAATATACAGCGTATACAACTTTATTCTCCAAATGCCGATTCTCCCCGGTTAAACCGTTCATACGCCCTAGTAATCATTGTTTGAATAAAAGAACTGCGAGTACATCCAATGTGATGTAGCATTGTATCTAATTGCTTCATTACTGGATATGGTGCTGTGAAGCTGGTGAACATATAATCTTCATGTTTATAACTAGGCTGTACCTTTAATCCTGCTAGCTTAATCTGTTCTCTAAGCTCGGCTGTACTAATATCGAATTTATGATTCTTTGCTTTAACTCGTCGGCTCATTAATACTCCTAGTGAATTTCTTACATTCTTCTAATGCTGCTAATACTTCTTCAATATTATAAAGTCCAGGATCTCCTGTAATAGTAATGCCATTATCTCCTACTGAGACAGTTTTAATAGTAAGAGTAATACCTTCAGTTTCATTGATTACGTTAACTACGAGGTTCTTGGTCAGTGCCATCTTTCACCTTTACAAGTTCTAGATTCATACCAGTTTCTACACCGGCATTATATGAGTATAGTTCTAGAGCTAATACAGCAGCTGCGGTTAATAGTACAGAGAATAGAGTACCATCGGTTTGATTTAGAATGAATACGTATAGTAGCGTTTTTACAATAAAATTTAACAAATTACCTCCATTTTAAAAGTTCCAGTATCACTGTAGCATATTTTTTTGATTCCTGCAAGTTGCAATGCTTGCATACAACTGGGGCATGGTCGTGCTAATGCAGGAGTTCCATCTCGATGTTCGCGGTATATATAAGCTGTACAACCCTTTAGATCGGTGAACTTGTTATCTAATAGGGCTGCTAATTCTGCGTGAACCATCTTATATTTATGTTTACTATTAGGATTAGTTTTACATTTATTAAATCCAATACTTATGATTTGGTTCTTGTCTGCTATAACGCATGACATTTTGTGCATCGGATGGTCACTTAGATTTCTTAACTTCTTTAGTAGTTTCAAGAATTTCATTATTAACCCTTAAAGTTGTATACATCCAATCAATACAATCTAATATAATAATTTTTAGATCACCATTATGGTATGTTTGAATATGCTTAGCTATAATAGGTTCTAATACATTTCTAATTTCAGTTTGAATTAGATTAGCTTCATTATTTAAATATGTACCATTACCATTCAATAAGGATATTTTATTGTTTTCCATGTGCTCCGTTCTCCTTAATCCCGGCATTCGTTACTTTAACAAAATATGCCTTCTCTTGAAATTCCTTCAAGTTAAACGAATCTACATAACTAAATGAACTACGTAGTCCACCATCTATACGTTGTAATACATCATTTACACTTCCCTTATATGGTACTTTAAACGATTCGCCTTCCGCTGTGCGCCACGATTCATCTTTACCTTGTGCTTCGTATGATTCTTTAGATGCAGATCCGCGATATTTAACGCCATCTAGTTTCATATATGCGAATGCACCTTCAGTATTTTCTTCTTTAGAATAATCGGGATATGCCTCAATCCATCTATTGATTTCGTGTTGTACAGCTGGAGTTTCATCAGTACCAGCTAGCATTCCACCCAACATTACAGCATTAGCGCCAGCGGCGAGGGCTTTAGCGATATCTCCAGGAGTACGTATACCGCCGTCAGCAATAATTTCAAGGCCCAAATTTTTACAGCTCAAAATTGCACCGAGACTAGGATAACCACATCCAGTTTCAATCCTAGTAGTACATGCACTACCTCCACCAATACCTACTTTATACGCAGTTAGATAATGATCCTTACAATAATCCCGGAAATGCCTAATCTCAGTAGCGTGGCTGAAGTTACCAATGATTAACGTATCGCTTTCATCTAGGTCTAACGCTTGAACTTGCTTAACTACTTCCATATTTGCAGCATGAGCTACGTCTAATACGAAGGTTCGTGCTCCAACCGTCTGTAATGCAGCTACTCGTTCAAGTTCCTTAGCACCTAATCCAAAAGATACCCAAGGTTTTACTTCGCATTGTTCAAACATTTTGACATTATCCGCAATACTCATGAATCGGTGTAAACATCCTACCCCTCCACCTTGATTCATAGCTTTAGCCATAGCGGTTTCTGTAATCGTGTCCATATTACTACTGATTACGGGTAGTTTTAGTATGTTGTTACCGATTTTTGTAGTGAGGTCTACATCTTTTCTAGATTTTACCCTGGAAAATCGGGGAGTAATCAGAACGTCGTCATAAGTTAGTACATCTTCCATTAATCTTCTCCATAAATCTGATTGGCTACTTTAATAATGAAGTCTTTAGCCCAAGGTTTATAATAACACATGTCGTAGTTGTGAAAATTATGAAACTTAGCTAGCTTCGCTGCTTCTCTATCGGTATAACGTTCAGCTGGTAATGCCCATCTGAGATATTCCTTTTTAGTTTTACATAAGTTATGGTATGTCTTATACTTACCATTACGATAGTTTAGAACATGCTGTATTTCATGGAATAGTGCAGTTAAGAAGTCATTGTCTGATTGTTGGGTACATAAGTATATCCAATTCTGTGGAGGTTTAGCATGACAGAAACCCCATAGTCCATATTCAACTCTAATGTTGTAGCGTTCTAGAATACGATTAGCTCTAGCTTTAGTTTTAGCTGATACTATAGTCATTACATCTTACCAATCATAGCTTTACTAAATGGGTGTTCATAACCGTGATAGATACCTAATACTTCTCCCATCTTTCCTGGATATTGTTCGATGATCTTGTCTTCCCATTTCTTAATACAGTAATTAATCATCTTACCTTCACCCTTCATAATACTATTAGTCAGCCAGGTAAGGATACGTCCAGATACATCAGTCTTTTCTTTAGGAAAGTATACATCAGCTAGGAGTGCAGCGCAATATCCAACTCGATCGAGCATATTGATTTTAACACCGGCAGCTCGTTTATATACACCGATCAATCCGGGGAACCTACCATGCCAGTTATTCCATTTAGTGGTAAACGTAGCAGGTTTCTGAAGCGTATCGTATACGTAGTTATTGTTCTCACCATATCGGTAAATGTATTCATTAGGATAGCTGCTACCTAATGCAATCGCTCCAGCTAGTATACCGATATAATCATCATGGGTTTGATGGTCATCTAGTTTAGTAGGATGGCGTGCGTATAACCCGCCTTGATTAACTTCAGTAGATCGAACGAATGCATTAAATTTATCTACATCGTTTGGAGTGTACCCTCCTAATGTACGACTGATTAGATAATACGTTCCGTTAATAACGTGATGATTACCACTAGTAGCATCGTTGTCTGGAGTCTTCATTGTATGATAACAATTGGCTCGGTAATAGTTCGTATTCATTTCTTGATAGAATTGATTATAGTCCATTAACGTACCTCTTTAGTAGTTACCTGATAAATCTTACATCCTGTAATTCCGCGTTTAACTCGCTCACGCTTTGCTTCCCTTGCTTCTTCTCTAGTTCTAAATGGTCTACCTAGAATGTCTATATCACTAACCACTTTATAAAATAGAGGAACATGTTTTCTCATTTCTTCTTACCTTTCTTTTCTTTAGGAACACCCCATACTAGCACGGTCTTACCACCATGTCCATGAACTTCTTCAACTTGTTGGATGTTGTGGTAGATATTAATACTGGAAGTAAATGTTAACCATTCCATTACCACTTGACCGCTAGGTAGAACAACTCCTCTTGCAACTATTCCTGTACCAGATATACCTGATTCGTCTTCATTTCGTTGTAAGTAAAATTCTTTAATTGGTTCCATATAACTTCCTATGAATTTTAGGTAGGTATTCTTCTCCGTACAATTTAGGATTCTTTAACTGACCATCGTAACTTAACGTCCATTTCATATGATCATGTACTTCTTTAATCATGTCATATGTCAACTTGGCCCCATCTAAATAATCAGATTTAATGTCGTCTGGTATATTATTTATAATAGAAAATTCGCATAAAGGATAAATATAACCGGGTAATTTATTATTATATTTATATAATACTTCTGCTTGTCTTTTAGTTATTTCGTAACCAGAATGATTCATTTTATATTTGGGAGTTATTTTACCTTTATACCATTCATATCCATTACCATTAACACAATACAGTTGATGAAGTACTTCATATTTGCTAGTATACATATATGGAAACGTTCGCATTAAGTCAATTATTAAATCTTTTAAATTCATATAGCGCCTCTTTACAATTCAATTAATTTATGCTATACTAAGGAAGTATTACGTCGCTGACGTATACGGATAATGAATGTTTCTAAACGTTATACATCCGATAGGGAATGTATTTACTATTGACATAGTAATAAAGTTGTGATATAATTTTGTATATGTTTCTTTTATTAATGATTTTAAATACAAATAGTTATGCATCTGATAAGTATGATGAAGCTATTAAAGTATCAGTTAAAGCAGCTTATATCCAATCGGGATTAGAAGCTGACGTTCTTAATATTAAGAGAGTTGCTGAATCTGAAGCTCGTAAGTGGATATCTGATAAGGGACTTAATCCAATACTTACTGTAGGATCTACTGTTGTTCCTGTTCTTCTTTACAAACGTATTGAATTTCATACAAATGGATTTTCTTTTACTGGAACTTCTGATAAGAAAGAGTTAATGTATAACGTAGGATTTTAAAGCCACGTTGGTAAGTATGACTTATGTTCATAACTTTTTAAGTTATCACCATTAAAGTATACTATATCTCCTTTACGATGTTGATTATAATTATTAATACATTCACAAGTATAAACTTCCATCTTTAATGTATCATTACTAATACTCATGGTATTAAGTATTTTAACTCTTAACTTACGATTATAAGTAACTGTATCACCTATATTAAACTTCATATTACAACCAGTTAGGTAGGTGATTTTTCTTTTCACCTACACGCTTCCAATATATATTTTCATATTGAGCTTGTAAATTTGAACAAAACGAAGTTTCTCCAGGCCTAATAGTACCAGGATGTTTAGGTTTAACCATTTGGATAGTGTCGTATCCTATATACATAACCACTCCTTCCCACATGTAATTATATTTTCCAGGAGTTAAACTAATCTTTTCTCCAACCTTAAGTTCTCTATTTGCCAACCTTGAGAAACTCATCCATCTCAATCCTTTCTAATTCGACCATTACCCATTCAACTGGTATAGCTAATGCGTCTGCTGTATAACATGATATCCATTGTTTAATACGTATATCATATTGTTCTTTAATCTCTTCCCGTAATGCAGGATTCTCTTCGAGTAATAGTCTATTCTTTACATCGTTTAGATCGTTTAATTTAGAACGCATATAAGGTTGATTTTGTATTAGAAAATCTATAATGCGTTCTCTAGTTGTCATGTATTCATATTTAACTTTAATCATTCATTATTACAACCACGATGGTAAGTATGATTTAGTTTTCTTATTCCATATAACGAAGTGGTTAATTACTTCAGGATGATGTATCCAATTACATGAGTCTTTATTAGCGAAATCTTCATATAATACAACACAACTATCTTGTTCATGATTTATAAACCCTCCATTAAATAATGGACTAATACAATAGCTATTAGTTTTTACTACCCTATATACTTGACCGGCTTTGTATTTAGGTTCACGGTTGAAGTAATCAGTTTCTAAATCTTTAATACATTCAACGTAGTCGCCATGTTTAAATGTTTTCATAACCACTCAGGTAAATGAGATTTCTTTTTAGGTTTAATTGATTCTAATTCTTTATCAATATCCCAAGTAAATAATCCTTTATGTAATTCATAATGTTTATTAACTGCATCTTCAAATAATTTACGTATGTAAGTATCTTGATGATTATCAAATACGCTATATAGTTGATACCTATGAGCATCTAAATGCTCATCATGAGTTACTTGATATGCCATACCAGTAGCTCTTTTCTTTTTTTTCTTACTCATTTAACTACTTTCAATACAGCTTTAGAACGTTGAGGTTTATTATTATATTCAATCACATTAGTAATTTCTTTAACTACTTCATACTCATTCTTACCTTCAAACTTTTCACCTTGCTTAATACATATCTGATAGAATGAAATGATCTTAGTAAGTAATGCTTCAACTGGATCTCTTGTATACTTACTCATAATCCTCCATACATTATTCCAATGATTTATTTAATTCAATCTCAATAACGTAAGCATTATTGCCGTTATAACTTTTTTCTAAAAGATTGGCCTGTAAAATTCGCGTTTCGGCTTTATCTTTAGAATCCCAATAACTATCTATATAAGTTTCACCATATACATCTGAAGCAAATGTACATACTTCTACTGCGTATATTTTATTCATACAGTTTTCTTACGACGAACTTCTTCAAGGAATACTACACCGTATACCTTAAGCATCTCCTTAGCCTTAGTCTTAGCTTTAGCAAAGCTCTCTTCAGTCGAATGATCTACTAGTTCTTCCCCGGAATCAGTAAGTCGGATAAGCTGTACAAGATAAGTAGTAGGATCAATAGTTACAGTTAGAAGGCTACCTTCATTACCTAGAAATTTAGAAGTGCAACGATATACACCACCGTTAAGTTTATATTTTACGCGAGTAGGTTTTTCCATTAGTGTTCTCCCTTAGTTAGTTTATAAAAAATAATAAATGCGAATAGAGTTATTGGATTAATAACTAATCCTAAAGCTATTAGCACAACGTATCTAAATATAGGAAATTTAAATACTAAAAATAATGTCGTTAATAATATTAAAATAAGACTAATACATATACTCCTTTATTATAACCAGGTAGGTAGATGGTTTACTTTATTCTGTAATATTTTAAATACCCTTCCTTCTTCATTCACATCGAAGAATATATCTAAAACAGTTCCAACTCTAAATGGATCTTCATTAACTAAATATTTACATAAGAAAGTATAATCACTTAAAACACTATCAACTACTACTATACCATGATGTTTTTTCTTAAATCTTTCAGTATCTAATATTTTAATTTTAGTTCCAACTTTAATATCGCTTTGTTTATATTTCATAACCAAGTAGGTAGATGATTCTTTTTAGGGGTTAACCAAGATGCTGGAATAAACCTATTCATATCGCCTTTATTTTTTATTTCAACTGTATATATCCAAGGCTTAGAAAATATTGCTACTGTATATACTCCACCGAATCTAGGGTACTCAACATTTTTAAATATACGAACTACCTTTTCTCCAGGTTTAAATTCATATTGATAATTATCAATTTCAAATGATTCTTGGCTAGATTTACTGAATCTAATATTACGTTGTTTTAAAGCTGTTTCAATTTGTTTTTGAGTATACTGCATATTTATTAAGTATATATCTAAGCACTTGCGATTTAGTTAATCCGTAGAACTTACGTAATCCTTCAATTCTATTATAAGTTTCTTTATTAACTTTAATAGTTACGAACTGTCTAGGCTTAGGGGTATTGAAGAACCGCTTAATCTTTTGAATAATACTTTCTTCGTGAATGTATTTTAAGAAATACATTACATCATTGAATTCTAATTTAAATTCTTTAACTATTTCATCTACATTAGTCTGTTTTAATCTATCAATCGTTTCAATTCCTAAGCAGCAAGTGATAGGAATTTTATTAGGATTAGGTATGTATACCTTACCATGAAATTGTCTCGTCATCATAGTCATCCTCATCATCGAACTGTTCATCGTTATAATCTTCCCAAGGATCATCTTCTATTTCTTCAGGTTTCCAGGGTTGACATAGATCAGCAATTTCATACGGTTGATATTGATTATTAATTGAATATACTTTAATTACATCTTTTCTAAAGTGAACAGCCTTTGCTTTCCTAGTTGAAACAAATTCACCACAGTATAAAGCTCTAGGATAGTAAGGTTTAACTTGCTGAATTAACTCTCTCCAATAATTATTATCTAAGAGATGAATTATTTCATGATTAATTTCTTCAGAAAGAACACCATGCCATCCACGCTTACCATTATATCGTTTGTATATTCCATTGAAAATTAATACGTCATCTACAATATCAATTACTTTCTTTGTAGCTTTGTCTATAACTTTCCACTTATCTTTGAATTGATATACAAATACATTGCGCATATAATTCCTATAACCAAGAGGGGAGATGTGATTTATTTAAGGATGCTGATTTAATCATAATAACTCCAGAAGTAGTCCAGTAATACCTATCTTTTTCAAAAAGATGAGAGTCATCTAAACAAGTAATCCATACTCTATTTCTATCAACGGTACCAGTATCAGGATTTACCCCGACCTTCCACCTAAGTCCTTGATGTAATACAATATCACCCGGTTTAAATTGCACCGCTCACTCCAGATTCTTCAAGTTTCATATCTTCAAACATAGTCTTAGCTACCTCCTCAATTTCATTGAAGAGTTCTTTATCATAGGGAAGATCAATAGGATTCATTTCTTTATAAGTAAGACATTGGATAGCAAGATTTACAGGCTCTTCGGTAATCATATTGTAGTCTTCACAAGATACATCTACAAAGAAGTCTTCTTGTTGTACAGCTACGTATAGTAGACAGTGGTATCGAAGAGTATCTTTACAGAATCCTTGATCACCAGCAGGCCATACATTACATTTAGATTTGTTCGTCGTCATAAGTTCCTTCCGATTCTGAATACATTGCTTCATCATCTTCATAAGTTTCAATGTCTTGTTCATCATACTTTTCTTTTAGTTCTTCTTTAGTAGACCCCATTAACATTTCACCTTCAGCGGTTACGAATATTAAATCTGTATCTCTATCTTTGTCAATGAGATAATGATCTAATAGATACTCCTCTAATTCTGGGGTAATCTTAGGAGAGAATTCAAAGTGTTCATCTATATAACGTAGTTCAAATAATGCTTTATGTTTCATATAGTTATAACCAATTCGGTAGATGATGTGGTTTAGATTTATTAATTGATTTTACTAACGTAAATATATTACCGGAGTGACTGAATGGATATCCTATATCATCTCCAGAATATGCATGTCTAAAATCACCTAAAGGTAATACTTTAAATAATGATGGTGTAACTTTAACAACTTTCCATTCGCCATAAAAATCTCTAACAATATCACCAACATTAAACCTCTTCATATACAAATCTTTCAGAGAATGATAACTGATTTCGCTGAACCACATGTTGTCCGGCATTCATCCACCTTTCAATAGCACGCTTATAATTTTCTAACGTAGTACCTTGTAGTCCAGGTGCAGTATTAACTTCAAGAACTACAGGTTCATTGTCTCGATTCATTACAATATCTACAGCACCGAAGTCAAGGTTAAGAGCTTGAACCGCAGCTAATGCAGCAGCTTTAGTTTCTTCAGTTACGTTAATGTTATCCCTTACAAATACCCATCCTTGTTCATAAGAGCGTACATACTTATTGTATACGTTTGATTCTTGGAATCCTCGACGCCTACGTTTTTCAACCATATCAATTACTTGACCGTTGAATACGTGGATACGGTATTCTTTTTCTTTACGGATATACTTTACATATAGTGGAGCAGTTACTAACTCGCTCGCTTGTTTCGCAATGACAATTCCGCGACCGCTGTTTGCTTTAAGCAGCGTTCGGCAGAATACAATACGCTCATCTTCGATCCATTCTTTAGCAACATTAATGTCAGTAGTAAAGTCAGGAACATTTACTCCAGCCGCTTTCATGATTTGGAAAGCCGTAAGTTTATTAGATGCTTTGCTTACAGCTTCAGGTTTATTTAATACCTTAACTCCGGTCAATGAGAATTGAGGGGACGAATGACCCCAGTTAAGGAGTACTTTCTTACGTCCGGTCATGGGAGTACGCTGCTTTTTAAGGACAGCATTAGGACGTAGCGTATCAGTTAATGCTTTAGCCGATACACTTCCGGGTTTATAAGGAAGAACTTTCAGTTTCATTTAATCTCCTTTACATTTACTTTATAAATTTTAGGTTGTCTGATATATAAATCTTTAGCTTTCTTTAAATATCTTTTTGCTTGTTTAATATTAGTAAATGAATTCCAAGGTAAATAATCATATGATAGAATTCCAACTAATGTAGTTGATTCGGATACAATGTATACCTTTTGTTTCATTTAATGCTTAACTCCAGACTTTTTAATCCAAGCATCGCGCTCATCCGTTTGATACCAACCATCCAACGCTGCGGCTTTTTCATTAAGGTTATCAACCGTATGCTTATCAATGATCTTATTAACTTCATTATCTTTCTTAATGATTTCTTTAACTTGATCTTGTACAGCCTTAGATAGAGTAACTACATTGGATTTCTTAGCAAGAGCTACAAGGATTTCATCTTCAGCTAACCCAGATTTCTTAAGCTCAATAGCTTCGCGCCGTTGATCTTCGGTCAGTTGCATATCTTGTTGGGTATTGTTAGGAAGTTGAACAACATTATTAACTACAGGCTTAGTTTCTTCTTGCGCTTTCTTATCGTATGCAGCTAGTTCATTTTCCCAGTTAGTTCCAAACTCGTCATCTCGCCAGCTTCCATGACCGTGACCAAGGTATCCACCATGCCGGTTATAACGATTACTTCCACCATAACTAGTAGTGGTAGTATTTTCCCAACGAGCATTATCCCTATAACCTTGAGTCATTAATACTTTACCAGTAGTAGCATCGAATCGAATAAGGGTATCTTCTTTAACCTTCTCACCTTTAGCTACTACAGTTAAACCTAATGCACGCGCAGCTTGCTTAATGTTATCCAGCTTAGTAGACATAACTAAGCAACCAAGTTCTTTAATGATTGCACCAGATAGGTCAGCTCGGGATTTAAATACATCAAGGATACGTTTACCTTCGGCATCTCTAGAGAACATACCTACTGCAAAGTATCCGCGAAGTTCGTCAATCATATTCTGTATATCGCTAGGTACTTTCATTACCTCATGTTCGAGATACTTATTAAGAAGACGTTCACTATCGCAGGTAGATCGGATCTGATCTTCTTTAGAATGATTCCAGATAACTCCATTGTGTACAAGAGAAGTATCTTTATCCAAGTCAACGAAAGGGTGAGTATTAATCAATCCTTTCGCGCTAGTTGCCATTCGAGTATGAAGAGTGATGGCAGTAATCTCATCAGTCAACGTACCGAATGTATTGTACTTCTCATGAGGAGTTATTTCAGGCTCATCTTCCAAGGTAAGAAAATCGCCAACCATTTTCTTTAACCCAGAAAACTTTTCGTGTTCTTTCTTAGGAGGATTGGTAAACTTATTACGATTCTCAAACGCTTGCCAGTTATATAGCCAGCGTTCACCGAACATGTTACCTTTCTTATCTACAGCAGTATAACCTAGACCGTCTTCATTCCCTTCGCTCATAATTTCGCCCATCGCATGGATGAACTTCCAGTTAAGTTCTTTCTTTTTAGGGTCAAGACCGGACATAATCAAGAGTCTACACATTATTTCTTTACCTCACATTTACAATTTTTAAAAGGCATATGGAACCAATCTTTACAAATATTACATATCCATTTAGGTAATAATTTATCTAAAAATTCTTTTGGATATTCTTTATCCATTAAGCTACCTCATCGACCGTAATATGTTTGCCGTCTTTATCTTTAAACTTATTGATACGTTGGTTGATATAAGCAACCATCTTATCATCAAGACCGTAGTATTCACAGAAGGTTTCTGCTTTCTGTGCTTCAACGCTAACTCGGGTAGACATATTAGCAATCGTAGTAAGAATCCTTACCCAATTACTAATTTTCTCTTCGTTAGTAGATCCGGTATGGATACGAATCTCAATCGTCTGGTGAGTATTAAGTGCAGCAATGTTAACACCGTAATACCTATCGCCACTAGTTAACCGCTGAGCTTCTTCAAAGTCAGCAGTATCAATCTTCTTACTCCATACAGTATCCTTTTTACCTTTAGAATCAATACCAGTGATACGGCTATTAGGATTCATTGCATAAAGAATACGTTGGGCTTTAGAAAGATTGTGGAATACAAGAGACTTGTCACGGTTACGCATATCCAAGTGAACATGGAATCCGCAACGAGCACCTACCTTACTCTTACCATCTCTATTAATTGCACGAAGCATACGTTTAATTACTTCATGAACAAGCTGTTCAGGAGCAACCATCGTAAGCTCATGTTTGTATTTGAAATCATCAATAGGACGATCAGTAGCTTCGCCATTCTTATTATAGAACTTAATGCTACCGTCATCTTTTAAACATACAAAGTCTTGTAGTTGTTCTTTGACAAGTTCAGTTGCAAGTTCAAACTTATCCATCTTACTAATGAATTCAAGTTCAATACCTACATGGTGATCGCTAGTTCTAGGTTTCTTAGGTTCAAATACCCGCCTAGTCCGGGCAGCTTCTTGTAGTTTCAAGAACGTACCTCCTTCTAAGTGAATGAAATAGTTATCGTTTTGTTCGGGCTTGGTGTATTCAATACCATCGGGATATCTCCATGCATCTACATACTTGTAAGTTAATGCAGGCCCGCCGTTGCCATTACCAATATATACTTTATACTTAGGTTTAAAAGGTAAACCTTGAACATTGAATTCACGCTCAATGAATTGGATTTCTTTACGCTTTTTACGATACTCTTTAAGTTTAGCTAATGCTTTATCGCTAGCAGCTTTAAGAGCACCCTTGATATCTACTTCTTCGTATATAGGATTACCGTCATCATCTAGCGCGGGTTCTTCGTCTTCATTATATACTTGTACACGTTTGGTATAAGGAACCGTTTTATCTACCGTAAATATTTCAGGCTTACTGTATTGAGTACGTCCACAATCTTCACCGATATATTCAGGGTACAACGTCCATTTCTTATTAGAAGTAATCCTAACTTCTTTAAGGAACTTGGGCTCATCTTTCAATGTCTTAAGTTCACTATTAATATACTTAAGATTTTTATCTAGGGATGACTTAGCATTATTAAGATAAGCATTCGCCTTAATATCTTGAAATTTAATTTGTCTAATAGCTTGCTTAATCTGTTCGCGACTTTTAAGGTTACGCTTAATAGCTGCTTCATCGTATTCAGGATTAGGTACTTTGTTGAATTCATATTTCAACGTCATTAGATTTTCTCCTTCCGTTCAAGTTGTTGTGTATAATCAGTAAACATATCAATCGCCTGTTGTTTATTAACTATAGTTATATTATCTAATTCATTAGATTTATTGTCAATGATTTTGTATGTACCCTTTACTTCGTTGAGTTTAATTTCTCTATGTCCTTTTATATAACGTAGATATGTTATAGGTCTGTCTTCATATTTAATCATTGTTATAATCCATCCTCAATGCTATACGCATTTCGTAAAAGCGTTAGTCTTTTATAGCCACCCCGGTAAATAAGATTTTGTATTATTAGATTTAATTAATGATGCCATTGCCATATGTATTGTGCATCTATACCCTTTATGCCAGGTATTGAATGATCCTTGAGCATCTTGCATTAATTCGCAAATATATCTTTTATCTATTGCATCAATACCTATGATTTTCCATATCCATTGTTTATCTTCATGCACATGGCGTATTAAATCTCCTACTTTATATATCTTCATAGCCAACTCGGTAAATATGATTTAGTAGAACTAATTATTATAAAGTATTTAGGATCATATGTAGATACAAGATCCCCTTCAATTTTTATACCAGTATCAGTTATTCCTCTAACTTTTATTATATCTCCAGGAGATACAATTCCATGTCTACCACATATTCTTTTTAATTTCATCCCTATAGAAATAGGTTTATTATTTTTATCATATACCATTATAACCAACCCGGCAAATGATTAACTTTGGGCTTTGTATGTTTTATAGAAATAATAGTCCAAGGTTCTATAAAATGACTATGATTTAATAAAGCTATTAAATAAATATCCTTTTTGCGATTATACTTAAAATCTAATATTGTATCATGGATTATTTTAGACTTATAACTTCCCCATTCATCAGGTAATTCATATTTAATAGTAACTTTATCGCCCGGTTTAAATCCACAATAATCTAAAGGCTTTTTCTTAAATAATAATTTAATATCATCTAAAAAATGCTGCAATAGGAATATAAATAATCCACAGAAAGCTACAGCTAATGCAAATTCTTTATCATATATTTTATTAGTATTCTCTGTCAATATTAATAATTGAAACATAGTTATTCATCATAATTAACATCATAATAACTTACGGTAAAGTATCCTCGACCGCCGAATTCCATTACATTATGCGTAGTATCGGCTACAAACTTTAACGCGGTAATCAATTCTTTATGTCGAATGATGTTAATAGTAGCTTCCATTAAATCATTGATGTTATTATATTCTCCAAGTATACGATCTTTAAATCCCAATACTTGATACTTATCTTTAATAACTACTTTATACATTATATAGCCTTTCTAAGCATACCTTTAGATTTAAGAAATGAATCTAGCTCTAGTTTAATTTGTTTTAAATAGCGGTATCTTGCATACTTTTCACAAGCAGTATTACATTTTTTTGTATACTTCATGAATTCTCTTAATGATTTTTTAACTTGTTTATAATCATCTATTTTTACATATACAAGCTTTTTCATTTTTATACTCTTCAGCTTTTTTAATTATGTATTCAATATCTATATCTGATATATGACCAGAACCCATGCAACCACACGAATAATTACTTATATAATCTTCAATGGCATGTTTAAGATGAACAGGAATTTGAATCTTTTGTTTTTTCATAGATTATAACCATTCGGGTAAATGTGATTTCTTTTTAGATGATATGAGTAATACATTATTAGACTTACAAGTTCGATAATTATTTTTATCTTCAGGCCAATCTACCCAAATCACATGATTATAAATTCTATGGATTTTACCTACCCCGGTTTGACCAAGGTCGTCAGTAAAGTATACCTTATCCCCTTCTTTAAATTTCATAATCCAAAATTTCCTATAGCGTAAAGCGGTCGAGATCAAGATTCGCGGTTGTAAATCTTTGACATAGGTATCCATTAACTATCATCAGTATCTTTATCTATTTCAATTTGCTCAATATCGTATACATAATTATTCGGAGTATTATAATTCATAATAGATAAATCTCTACAACGTTGTTGTGCTAATTCGTATGTAGAATAATACCCATATATTGAATCACGTTCAAATTCAAATGCTCTATATACTTTATATATTTTCATAGCCATTTAGGTAAATGATTCTTTTTTGGAATATATAATTTCCAACACTCATCTAATATAGTCCACGAATAATAATCATTATTTATTATATTATAACCAGTACAAGCATTAGTTTGTGTACATCTATATGTAATTTTAATTATTACTGGATCTGATCCAACTAAACTTTGTATAGTATCGCCAGCTTTAAACATATAATAAATGGCCTCAAAGGTAGATGTACTTATCTTAATTAAAAGATAGTCAGGGATCGAACCTGTTACACCTGTCCAACTATCGTAATTCTTGAGCTACCAATCTAATTAAGCAGTATACAAACCAATCAGATAATTAACTTGAGCATCAGTAAGCTGTTCAATTTCAGTATCAGTTGCAAGACGCATATACGGATTAGCATTAGCTGGAGGACTACAATGACTACGATCAGTCATTCCGCTAAACAATCCATCAGGTTTAAGCATTCGAGAACCACCAGTAACACCAAGATGTTCAATACTCACTACTGGTTTATTAATGGGTACGCCAGAACCACGAGGGTCAGCACTAAATACAAGACATACCAGCGGAGCAATGAATTTATCTTCTGGATATTTTACATTACTACCTGCCGAACCGATCCTATGATATGCACTAAGTACATCTACTCCGCTAGTTTCAGTAAGTAAAGTAGCCATTGCCAATTCTTGACCACTATTAATTCCTCCCATTTTTCCTTTAAAAGATCGAGCAAGTTTAGTTGCTTTATCTTCTGAGGTAGGAGTAGATGGTCCCCTAAACCCAGCAGTTATAGCCTTAATACGAGCAATCATACGTTTACGATCCATTACATTCTCCTTTGTTATTATTTAATAAACCAATCGGGCACATCCCGATTAGTCCATTTAGCAAACTCTTTCTTAGCACCTTTATAATAATTACGGTAACTTTGTACTACGTCATCTACTTTGTATTCATCGGGCATACATTTTGGAAAATTAATAGGGTCATATTCCTCAACTCGATTGAATATATCGAAGTTGTCTAAGTTTTTCCAACACCATTGTATCACATCTTGACATTTATGTTTTTTATTATATCTAAAATAATATTCATGACATAATGCCATGCCGTGTTTATATAACCAATAGTAATTAGCCCAAGATTCTCTTGCCCATTTAGCACAAGGATGATTATAATGTGTACGTTTGTATGGGGCTTGTCCATTAGGAAATATACTACAAAGTAATTGCGCAGTTTCTAAACACATTTTTACTATATGTTTATCACATTGATATTGTGCTGCTGTAATAGGATCTTTGTCTAGTACGAATATGTTCATGTGTTACCCCGGAGCTGTTATATAAATACTATCCTTAGATATTCTAAATACGCTATCATTTCCATTATCAGATACAGTTAAAAAGATAATATCTCCAGTTTCTTGTGAATAACAAGGATGTATTTCAATGGTTGATTCTTTATTATGTATATCTAATAGTTTTTCATATAGAAGTTTATTAAAGTCTTGATTTTCTTTTGAAAATGTTGGGTCTATTTTAATATTCATTTATAGCCATTCAGGAAGGTATGATTTTTTAGGAGTAACCCAGCTAGCTGGAATAAACCTATAGAAATTATTACCTCCTAATATTTTACCTTCATATATTATACAAATATCCGTATCATCTTCTTGTTTCTCAAAGATAACTTCTTCTAAATAAAATCTAGAATTTGATATGCGTATTAATTTAGTTCCTTTAGTCCAAGTACTTGCGATGTTTTTATAATAAGCAGTTTTTTCTGAAATACGATAATCAGTATTTCCTTCTCGTATTATACTATATCCTATACGTTCAACAGCTTTTATAATATCTTCTATTTTATATTTCATATAATTAAAATTCCTAACGGAGCCGGATAGTTTACTACTTGCCAATAATAAACGTACTCCGTTAGGTTAATTGATTTATGGCATACTATATATAAATCCTCTAGTCTTTAGGCTTAGGGTCACAAGTTCCCAGATATACTGTTACATATATTCAGTACTAGAGTTTAGCAAATCGCGGTCAGAGTGAGCTACTTATATATAGTTTTCTCCTCAATTAAAGTTATAAAGTTTACCACATATTTTACATTGGAGATATACGGTAGTTTCTTTTTGTATACTAACCCATATATGTCCAATTTGATTACAGAATCTAATCATGTTTACCCTTTAAAATTTCTTCAATAATTTCAGCTACAGTAGCATTAGTATCCATGTTTTGTAAAGCATCAATAGCTTCTTTACTAAGGGTAATAGTAATGGATTGTTTATCGGGAGTGATAGGGCAGCATTGTGTTACCCCGATCTTATTAGCTACATCTTTATATTCTTGTTTAATTTCTTCAGAGATAGAACATTTACGATGTTTGCAAGTCATATTTATTCTACCTCGAAATTAATAACTAGTTGTTTTTTAATGCTAAGCTCTTCAATATATTTATTTTTAGTATTAATTTGAAATATTCTAATAGTTTTTTTATCATTAAGATACATTTTATTAATATGTTTAATTAATTCTTCTTTAGAATGAAATTCATTAAATCCATTATAATTCATATCAATATCTTTATAAGTTAGAAGATATATCATATAATTAATCTAAATCCCATCCGATAAAAGGCTTACCGAATTCAACTTCTTTAACTTCCATTCTATAACATTCGCCGCATCCATCATAATACTTAGTAAAGTATGGCCGCCATAATTCATTGCCTTCTCTATCATAATCCGGTGCGGGATGTTTAGTAATATATGCGTCAGCTTCTTCTTTAGTTTTAAATACTAAGCATGGAATAGATACAGAATTCGGGCCTAATCCTACAACTACATATACTTTATTCATTTTAATTCCTTCATTAATTTACGCATTTCTTTAATAGCCGGTTCTTCACTGTCAATATAAGATTGCATTCTTTTTTTAATTGATTTAATAGCTTCTTTTTTTGTTTTATATAAACAATTATATATTTTTAAATCTTCTTCAGTTACATCAGTTGCTAAATAAAGTATAGGTTTTAATCCATATGGATGATTAGATCTAACTGTCCCGAACCATCGTTTCATATATCACCCCCACTTAGGTTTATATTTAGATACAGCACCACAAGTACAACCCTTAAGAAATATATCCCGACTACTACAAGTACATTGCTTGACTTGTGATGGTGGAAGTATATCTACATAAGTTTCTAGCTTCCAATTAACATCAGCAAACGTGATACTTTCAATAAGATTTTGTCCATCTTTAGTTTTATCATTAATACAGTTAAGATATATTCCTTCATAAATATTCAAGTTAACGCCGGTTATTTTAATACGTGAACCTTTTGTATTTAATACTACTTGACCCTTATAAAATTTAGGCGTAGTTAGAAGTGGTGTTTTATACATTGAATTAACTGAATTATTAGCACTTCCATATGTTCCCGGAATAGGGATAAGATTAGACATTTGTTCTACAAAATCATAGTCTTCTTTAAATGTAGTGGGAGTTGATAATACAGGATAATTTAATTCTCTAAGCACATACATATGCTTACCATTTTTAACATTATTATCATATCCAACTACTTCATATTCTCCGCCAGTATTATAACGGATTCGATCGCCCACTTTATATTTAAGAACGTATCCGCCGTGAGGGGGTTGATTAATTAATTGACATAACGTTTCAACTATAGTCCAGGGATGAGTACCAATATGTCCATCATTACTTTTTAAATCATAAGTTGCGGTAATAACATCTACTTTAATTACTTCAAATGTATCAAAGGTATCTTTAATTTTATCCCCAACCTTAAATTTTGCCATAGATTCCCTTTATGAAACGCTGTTAAATTACAGATTACTATCTGTATTGATTACCTCGTAACTAACATCATCTTCATGAAACCAACCCATCCAATGTTCTTTACCTGTTAGTCCATTGAACGTATGATTAAGTGATTTAACTAGAATGGTTTTATCAAAGGGATTTTTATGGAGTAATTCCATAATATTACCGTGTTCGTTAATACGATTTTTAGCTTTATGTGTTTTAGGAAATAGTTTAATTTTAGTCATATTTTTGTAATTGTTTTGTATATTTGTTTATAGATTTACGAATAGCGATGATATTTTTTACATTAAGATTAATTGATTTTTCAGCATTTTTTATGCGCTGTTTAATATAATAGATTCTTTTTTCATATGCTTCTTTATAAGAATTACAATAATCCTCTCGTTTTAAATATTTCAAAAAAGATTTTAGACTTTCTCCCGGATTACTTTTAATTACCTTTTTTAAAATCTTTAAATCGGTAATTCTATTATAGTATACAACCTTTTCATATACAATTAAGTTTCTTTTTTTCATAATCCAAAATTCCTTAGTTGTGAAAATCGAGCGAGATCAAGAATCTCGCTAGCTCAATTCTTTAGATAAAGTATACACTACTCCCGACTTATTTATTAATATCATCAATTCAATAATAGTGATGGGCCTCTGCGCTTCGCTATTGCTTGCACTTCAGCTATCAGTACCATCATCCCGAAGTTACGATCTCACGCTGTTTTTGTAGTCTGAACGACTCTACTTCACTTCATCAGTTTCCCAGCTCTGATTAGCCGATCGTTAGCTCGGCGGGGCTTTTATAAATTGGTTGGGGAAAGGGGACTCGAACCCCTATGAGCTAAGCTCGGTTGGTTTTAAATCAACTGCGTATACCATTCCGCCATTCCCCAGTATTGTTATAAACTAATTCCTATAATGTATACGATTATATAGAATATAATCTTGTTCTACAGTTTCATAATCTCCATTATTTAATTGTTGTAATTCTTGTTTAGTTTCATTTATATAACGTTGTCTTGTTTCAATTGCACGTTTTAATCCTTCAATTTCATCTTGTTGTCTTTTAATAAAATCATTACATTTATTTTTAAAGTATTGTTTAGCCGCATCTTTTGATTGAAAAGATAAACTATTATCGGTATCAACTAACGATATAAGAAGTTGAAGTTTACCATCCTTTATACCATATTCATATCTTTGATATACTTCAATCTCTTTTTCTTCTGTAGTTTTTACATCAACCAATACTTCTTTATTACTATCAGGAAGTTTAATCCAATCTTTTTTAATTATACTTAACGTTATCTTACGTTTGTTTTTCATAATATAATTTCCTATTGTAAATGGTCTTCAGCATGGGAGTTGAACCCATCTCTATAACGCTTATAAGACGCCATCTGACTACCGGCCAGCCGCCGAAGGAATTTAGATATATCCCATTGTATAAAGAATACAATAGCTAAACCATATAATTACAATGATTGATGGTATGTTCATATAGTGTTTAAAATTTTTTCAATGATAACTTGCATATTTTTTCGACCAATTGGATTAGCGGATACCATAATAAAATCGGTTGGTTTATATTGAATGTGTTCTTCAATGAATGTTAATACATGAGTACCGTTTAGTTCTTTACCTTCAGAATCATAACAACCCAAGTCATGATCCATCATGATAATATCCCAATTGCCTTCTTTAATTAAAGTAATAGCTTCATCGTATGTTTTAGCTACGTGTGTTGGAAATATTCCATATGCCTTTTCAATAAAGTCGGCATCTCTACAATCATCTACTAACAGTACTCTATTTACTTTAATCATAAAATAATTTCCCTCTTACTTACTTATCTAGATGAGGGATAAGCCCGATGTATGGATAAGCGGCTAAAGTTTATTTATGCTTACTTTTTTCATAAGCAATTGTAAATGGTAAAACGAAGATAATAATAAAAGGCCATAGAAATAACATTTCTATGCCAATCATTTCAGGAACTTGATATTTATAACCGCGTTTATATGTTGCATATAACCCAAGAACATATCCAATAATAAAATAGATTATAATGTATTTCATTTAACCCTCATCAGTTAGTGTATAACACTAAGACGCATACCTTTATAGGTATGCGTTTCGGGTTGTAAAACTTACGCTTTACTACACTCGAATTGGTTACTTATTTCCAGCTAAGAGTAGTGCGGTTAGCTTCAACGAATTCCTTAAGGCGTTCGCTAACTTCGCAGAGCTTAAGGGCTTGGCTACCATATACGAACAGAGGCTTAGCCGTGATACCGTGAATGTTTACACCACGTTGCAGTTCCTCGGTTTTCTTATGGCGGAATTCAACTACCTGGAAAGTAACAGCTTTCGCTTTTTGTTTCAGGGCTTCAGCTTCAGCAATAAGCCTTGCATTTTCTTTACGCAGAGCTTCGAGTTGAGCGATAGCATCTTGGTTTTCGGCAGTCTGTACTTCCATTTTCTTCATAGCTTCCATATACTTATCTCCTTTTATTTATTCTAATGAATTACCCTCATCAGCATAGGACATACCTATGGATAAGGCTATGCGTTTTAGTAGTGTAATACTATTACGCTATTAGCCCTATTTCGGGTTTACTTTAGGCAAGGAACCATGAGATAATCGCCATTACAAAACAGATTCCTGCATATGCTATTGCTATATTAGCCACAACGTCCATAACGATTCTTCCTTTCTTCTACTATGAATAGAAGGGTATTGTAGTTGTATTGTAAACGTTTACGTAGTTCATCGTCTACATTTTTCAGCTTATAATCCCGGATAAGATTATCCATTAGTCGCGTGAACGGGATACCCTTTTGGGCAGCATGACGCATTTCTGCTGCGAGTTTTTCTCTGTCAAGATTGTATCTATTTTTCATGGGACTACCATCCTTCATATGCTTTAAAACGATTAGCTTTATATGGCTGTTCATTTATCCAAAAGTATACTTTTCCATCATCGTTAATGGAGAAGTAAGTTACAGTATACAATTGTCCCTTTGTAAGTTCGGTTAAACTCGAATCAATACAAATTACTTTCATATTAAGGATTTACTCCTATGTCTATGATAATGAATTCTAATATTCGTATGCGTTACCTGTTACCCCTTTGGTTTCCACAAGATAAGTCATTATTTCGATATAATTCTGGGCATGTTTCATTGAAGGAGCAGGGGTAGATTTAAACCCATAGCCCATTGCAGTATATGTGCCGGTTACGCGGCAATAGATAATCAACCATTTTTTGTAATGGAATAACATATTAGTCTCCTCAGCGTAGGTTATATGTATACCTACGGACGCAGGGATATATACTCCGCACATTCATGCTCGGTTCAGTCTCATGGTATGGTCTTGTGACACGTATCATAACGTTTTGTCACGGGTTTATACGCATAGGCCTTTTATATCCCTTTGTTTCGACTTTATGCCTTGACCTGATCTATAATCAGGGTTTAGGCTATACACTATCCCATAAGACTATTTTCCATCGGGATTACTTGATACTATATAGGTAGTCCTATATTCAGCGTTCTCGTTCACACACCGATATACTTTGATCCTTCAGATAGTGGATTTTAATACATTGCTGCATTAATCGTGCCTGCATACGCCTTGTCCCGTCAAGCCTCATTCATCCCTATGTCCCTTTCGATACACCGATGCTACGGTATACGGTACTCAAGTTTTAGGGCATGGCTTTGCGGAGTCAACCACCCGACTATACCATGTTGGCATAGCCGTTGCAGGTTTCGGACATGATACGGGGGTTTGCAGGTTACTTTCGGGCATGGGTATGCCCCAGGTTTATATTTCCGTCTGTATTCCCGTGAATCACTCGCCTTGTGGCCTAATCCACGGATACATAACGTTTTTCTGCATATACCGATCAATTCGTCTAAATTAAGCACACACCTATGGCTGTGCCCCATGAAGCGAATCATGGGCTGGCGGAGATATAGCTCTCCCGTGGGCTAAGCATCCTGGTGCGTCATCGGCACCGTGGCGCTTGCAAACTGGTAATGCTAGCGGTGTGCCACTCGTAAGTGCTTGAAATTGTTGAGTTAAGAAATTGTTAAATCGACGATCTTTTAGGCGTATCAATGCGGAAGTAGTTGAATCGGTTTGTAAGATGGCGAATTCATTAGGGAATAAAAACTGTAGAACTAGTAGACGAATGGAAAGTTCTTAGACATACCCATAAATCCCTTGTAAAATCAGATACTTACAAAAACAAAAAATGCATACATAGGAGGAAATTAAGTATGTGAAATTATTGAGGAAAATAGTGGACATAGCGAATGGTCTACGGTATGCCTTGCTGTACGCTGAGAGAGACAGAGAAGAGAGAAGGATGATGAGAGATAGCGTAGATGAGAGATATCTCACACCATAGAGACGCTGATCAGAGACAGCGAGAATGACGCTGACAACGTAGGGGGGGGGGGCATACCTCTGACATGCACTTGCAAATTGCTAATATCACTCACAAATTTGACTTTTCCTTACTACCTAGAAACGTATTTATAACCCTTTATAATTATTAGAGAATTATAACAACCTAGAAACGAGGTAATTATATTACTCTATTTGTATATTATTGATAACAATACAGAAAATTCTTTCATTTTTTACTTGTATTTTGTTCAGAATTTAACAACTCTAATTGATGAGAGTCTGTCTCAACCGGATACTCTCTGAATAAGACCTGTCGTTAGTATTAGTGTTTGGCAACTATGAGCGAGGCTTTCGACAGCAGGGATAGCAAGGATTACGAAGAATCCATAAAGGTTATACTACCTACCCTTAATAAGGGAAAAGCTATGTACCCTGAGTTTACCAGTCAGACTTTACGACTGAGTTTAGTTGATGAAGTAATTCTTGAGTTAGTCTTGTATTTTTTTTGAAAATGCGTTAGACTGATATAAAGTTGCTTCGTCTTGTAATTGAGTATGTACCGCATACGGCTATCGCTTTCGCTGCCTTAATGCTGTATTAGAACAAGTATGTACCATACTTTCAGAGGATCGTATGACGAAGCCTCGCTAGAGCTATGCCTTTATTAAATAACCTATTAGAATTCCCCTTATATTGTATATATGTCATTAAAGATGACTTAAATAATGCATCCCTCCATTGGTCTAATGGTAATGCAATAGATCAATTAGCCCTAATTGTAACTGATTTACGTAGAGGTATACATTCCAATAAGTTATTACAGAATGCTTATAACCGGAATGCACTATCTTTAGAAGTACTTAAGATGTACGATTCCCCTCAATCTGATATAACCATTCGAGCTGATGCTGTTCTTCTATTTCAACAAACTAGTTATCTTGATATGACCGGTAAATATAACAACATACAATATAAGGTTTATAAGACTATAATGGCTGATTACCGCGATCTTCTTAGACGTATGCCCCTGGTGTATGTTACGATAAAATGTACGTCTATTGGGGCTATTGTAGTTGGTATATTTGATAATATGATTGAAGCTGATGAGTGGTTGAGTAAGACATACCCCGGTCAGGTTAATGCGCTTCGATATTGTGATAATGAGCTTACAAAGGTATATCATAAGACTAAGGGTTATAAGTTAATACGATTTAGAGAATCTCGTTGACTTATGTTTATAGGTGTGTTATAGTGGATGTTATGTTAAATCATAAAGATATAAATAAGAAGATTGAGTCAATTCTCGGTGAAGAGAAAAGATACGACTTTCGTTGTGAGTTTCGTATTGTAGAATCTGGGTTATCTTATAATGATGCTCAAGATCTATTAAATGCTATTCCTGACTATGAACGTCATTTGTATACTATTACATCATCTACCCCGGATAACTACTGTGAAGATGTGAATCTAGCGCTTTATGCGGCTCGGCGTATAGCCGAACGCAATCAACAGACGTATGTATTGTCTTTAGAGGATGGTACTTGGAGGGCTGCCTACGGGGATTGGGGTAATTGCGCCGAATATAAAGGCTCTAATCCTGCTTATTGTACCTGTGTTTGTATCCTTAAATTTATGGGTAAGCTATGATAATGACTAAGGCTTTTACTACGTTTGTTTGTGTATATACTGCGTTCTGTTGGACTTTGTTTGGAGTTAGTGCTCGGTCGGTTACGCCAGAATTTGAGCCTTATGTAAAAGAATACTATCGTAAAGTTGAGGCAAATTGTCATCCTGATGATTACAATAGTAGTCCATTTTATCAGATTAAGTTTAAGCCTCAAGTCGATGGAATTATTGGACTTTGTTATCAGAAGATTAATGGCTATAGGATTGAGATTGATCCTGATTGGTGGAATGACCCCTGGCGTACGGAAGCTGATCGTAAACAATTAATGGATCATGAATTAGCTCATTGTGTGATTTATCGTCCTCATTCTGATAATGCTCAACATTATATGTATCCTAGTCATGTAAATCTATCTGAACAAGTTGAAAATGCTCAGGTATTAGAGGATATAGTGAATAGGTGTAACTAATGGCGGATAGAGCACCCGATAATCACGAATTACAATGTAAAATCTGTGGGTTAAAGAAGAAGAGAATCCGTGAAGGAACCTACAAGAAGAAGGTAGGTAAAACTCCTAAGTGGAAGGGTGAGGATGGTCTTCTATGGAATGGATTAGTATGCGGAGAATGTCATCGTAAGCAAACTGCGGTTAGAATGACAATTAAGAGGGCTTTAGAAGAATGACCGATGAAATCCTTCAGCTTCATTTAGAGATTAGTGCTTATGTATTTGAATTACACGAATTACAGAAAGTTATCAAGGACTTAGATAAATCTGATACTGATCCTATTTTTATACAAGAAGCTGGAGAACGGTATTTAAATCTATGTAATAAGCTTCGTATTCTTCTTGAAGCGTTTTTTGCTGAAGAAGCTAAAGTAGGGTTGCCCACAGAGTTTGCTTATAGAAAATTGTATAAACAACTCAAGGCTTAAAAACGCGATTACCTGATTTTGTTGGTCTACTCTGTAGGTGTATCCATGTCAAAGTCGCATCGGGATGTTCCATATACAGGTCACATCTTTCTAATATAGCCGGATCATTAGCTATAAATTCCTTTAGTTTCTTATCCCCATCTCTAAAGTCGATAGCTTGGCAACTCATATGAGCAGATGCCTTGGATCCGCCTATTTTAGCATTGTGCTCTGGCGATCTATATCCGCTAGTTACATACATCGGTTGTCCATATTCTTTACGGAATAGATTAACTCTACGAAGTAGCTCTTCTGCATTCTTTCTATAATCTTCAGGGAGATCCTCTAATTTAACATCCCCTAATAGCTCTTTTATTGTAATCATTGAGTTTTTTCCTTTCTTTCTAAAATCACAGCTTAAGCATTTTAACCATCCGAGATTGTTCGGATCTTCGAGCATATAACATAAGCAGATATTACATATTGGTTCTGGAAGCATTGTATTTAAGTTGTTATTTATTTAACAACTGTATTTGAAGAGTTAAATCAACGGACACAGCCGCATTAAGGCAATTACAATAAGGTCATCACGATTTACAACTTCAGCAATTATATTAAACACTTAGAGGTCGTATGCGTAATATCGATAAAGCTCTTCTTTTATGTCTTTTTGGCGGATATACCGCTAAGCTCGCAATTCTAGGTTCTAATTATTCAGACGCTCTTATTATCCTAGTATTAGCTGGAGCACATTTTCTATACAATAGCCAAATTCAGAATAAACAAATTCAAGAATTAACTAATCGTTTAAATGACTTAGAAGTTAAGCAGAATGATCAGAATAAGAATGTAGAAGATATTAAATCTGCAATTTCTTCATTGAAAATTAGCCAAGGACTTCGCCCAGCTAAATAATTATGAACATTGAAAAAATGTTAGAAAAATATAATTCAGTTGAAGAGTTGAAAATTTTTTGTTCTGCTCAGATGAAGCAGATTCAAACTCTTACTCAAAAGAATAAAGAGTTAACTGAAAAAGTTGAAAAACTTGAAGGTAAGAATAAAGAATTAATGAAGGCTAGCGCTGGTGGTGCTCCAGCAGCTATTTTAGGTAATCCAGCAATCAATCTTGGAATGATGGATGATGCTAAAACTATTGCACAGATTCAATTAAAACTTCTTAAAGATGCATCATTTGAACGTGAATTAGATACTGACGAAGCTAAGCGCGTTGAGCTTTATAATAGAATTTTAAAAGAAGAAGCAGCTAAAGATAAACCACTTCAGGCTACAGTAGAAGTTGTATCTGAAGCTGAACTTCTAAAGCTGGTTGAATAATGGCTGAAAAGGCAACTCCTAAAGTTAGTAAATCCGAAGCTCTTGCCGAGCTATGGCGTAGGGGTTCGCTTCAGTGGCTTCTTGATCGCAATCAGAAAGAACTTTATAAGCTATTCCATGAATCTGATCATAAGATTCAAACTTGGCTTCTTGCTCGCCGTTCCGGTAAGACTAGAACCCTTTGTGTATTAGCTCTAGAAGTTTGTTTAAAGAATCCTAAAGCTATTGTAAAGTTTGTATCTCCTACTCGTTTACAGGTACAAACTAATATTCGTCCTCTTATTCGCGATCTTCTTGAAACTTGTCCTAAAGAATTACAGCCTGAGTTTAAAACTCAAGACTTTATTTATTACTTCCCTAATGGGGCAGAATTACAGCTAGCCGGATCCGAGAATAAGAATGTAGATAAGCTTCGCGGTGGTAGTGCCAATATTGCAATTATCGATGAGGCTCAGGACGTATCTAGTTTAGACTATGCTATTAAATCTGTATTACTTCCTACTACTCTTACCACTAACGGTAAGATCCTATTAGCTGGAACTCCTCCTCAGAATATGGACCATGATTTCATTGCTTATATTGAACGAGCAATGGAACAGGGTACTCTTATTAAGAAGACTCTATATGATAATCCTCGATTAACTCCCGAACAAGTAGAACAATATATTTCTGAATATCCTCTACGTGAAAAAGATATTGGATTTCGTAGAGAGTGTATGTGCGAGTTAATTAAAGATGAGTCTATTGCTGTAATTCCAGAATTCACAGATGAGCTTAAAAGTATAATTATTAGAGAGTGGCCTAGACCTCCTTACTTTGATAGCTACGTTGCAATGGATTTAGGTGCAATTGATTTAACTGCTGTACTTTTTGGTTATTATGATTTCCGGGCTAATAAGATTATTATTGAAGATGAACTAGAAGCGGATTTCTCTAAAAGAGATATGAATATCGGTAAGTTAACCGATATGATTAAAGCTAAAGAGGAAGAACTTTGGGTTAATCCGCTAACTAATGAAGTTAAAAAACCATATCTTAGAGTATCAGATATTAATTTAATTGTTACTCAAGAGATTGCTTTAAAATCTCATGGTCAAGTTAGCTTTTCATCTACCCGTAAAGATGATAAGGAAGCGGCGATTAATAACATGCGTTCTCTTCTTGGTGGTGGAAAAATCATTATAAATCCACGTTGTAAGCATTTAATTCGTCATTTAGATAACGTTAAATGGTCATCAGCTAAAAATAAACAAACGTTTGGGCGTTCGCCTGATAATGGTCATTATGATTTCGTAGATGCTTTAATTTACATGACTAGAGCAATTTCATATAGTAAGAACCCGTACCCCGCAAATTATGACTTAGGTGGTGGAGATTTATTTGTTAAGAATGCGGAATTTGCTAGAGATCAACGTCGTTCTCAATCTGTTGCTGCTTTATATAAAGTTTTTGGAAAAAGGAAATAAAATATGAGTAATAAATCAAATATGTTAGGAATGAGCGATACTTCAGTTTACTTTGCTGCTAAAGATGCTAAAGAAACTGCTTCAATCCTTTTAGCTAAATCTAAGTCATTCTATAACGTATTAGAAGCTAACTTCTACCTTGAAAAACTTGCTAGAATGTGGCGAGTATACCACGGCTGTTTTGAAGTATCTGTAGGTGGGGGTCATCAGATTAGTTTTACTGGTGAACAGGAAGAATTAGTAAGTTTACACGTAAATCACTTCCGTAACCTTGCACAGCATATCTTTGTGATGATTACGTCTTCCCGTCCTACGATGGAAGCTCGTGCAATTAATAGTGATTATAAATCAATTGCTCAAACATATTTAGCTAATGGTATTCTTGATTATTATATGCGTGAAAAGCATCTTGAGGATGCTCTTAAAACCGCAGTTGAGATGGCTATTATTTTAGGTGCCGGGTTCATTAAGATGGAGTGGAATGCTACATCTGGTGATGTATATGATATCGATGAAAATGGTATTGAAATTAAAGAAGGGGAGATTGAATTTACTAATCTTTCACCATTCGATGTAGTGTTCGATGGATCCCGCGAGTCTCATAAGCTTGACTGGTATATGATCCGCACCTTTAAAAATCGCTTTGATCTCATGGCTAAATATCCTGAACTAGCCGACAATCTTAAGGGTATTCCTTCTAAATCAGATAACTCCATTTATCGTATGGCTCTTCTATCCAATGATAATACTGATGATATTCCTGTATATGAGTTTTATCATAAAAAGACTGAAAGTATGCCTCAAGGTCGGTATATGCTTTTTGCCGACACCGAAACCGTAATGCTCGATACGCCACTTCCTTACCGTCTAATGCCTATTTTCCGCGTATCTGCTGGTGAAATCCTTGGAACTCCTTATGGTTATTCACCAATGTTTGATGTATTTCCAATTCAACAGGGTATTGATGGTCTATATTCAACCATTATGACTAACCAGAGCGCGTTCGGTGTTCAGAACCTATTCGTTCAACGTGGTTCTGATATTTCTATTGATAGTCTACATGGTTCAATGAATATTATTGAAGGTAATAGTAAACCTGAGCCTCTAAACTTAACTGAAACTCCTACAGAAGTATTTAAGTTTCTAGATATGTTAATTCAATCTGCTGAAACTATTTCGGGAGTTAACTCAGTAGCACGCGGTCAACCTGAAGCTTCTCTTAAGTCTGGAGCTGCTCTTGCTCTAGTTCAATCTATGGCGCTTCAATTCGTTTCTGGTCTTCAGCAGTCTTATGTTCGTCTTGTAGAAGATACCGGCACTGCTATTATTCAGATTCTTAAAGATTATGCAAATACTCCGAAAGTTGCTGCTCTTGTTGGTAAAAATAACAAGATGCTTCTTAAGGAATTTACTGGAGAAGATCTTCAATCTATTAATCGTGTTGTAGTAGATATTGGTAACCCCCTTTCTCGTACAATTGCCGGTCGTGTTCAAATGGCTGAGCAAATGATGCAGATGGGTATTATTAAGGATCCTACTCAATATTTCCAAGTACTTAATACTGGGCGCTTAGATCTAATGTTTGAAGGTGATATTAGTCAGCAACTTCTAGTTCGTCGTGAGAATGAGTGGTTAGCTGAAGGTAATAACCCAATTGTTGCACCTACTGACTTACATGCATTCCATATTCAAGAACATAGAGCCGTTCTTGATGATCCAGATATTCGCATGAATCCACAGGTAACTCGTATTGTTATGGATCACTTACAGGGTCATATTGACATGTTAACTAATACGGATCCTAGACTATTAATGTTAACTGGTCAGCAACCCCTTCCCCCTCCCGGGATGGAGCCCGCTCCTCCTATGGGACCTCCCGGTCAACCAGGGCAGCAACCTCCTCAGGGTGGACCTCCTCAACAAGGTAAAACTGAATTAGCTGAAGCAGGAAATAAGCAGAATCCTGAAATGCCTCAAGTTCCTGCTGGAGTATTACCTAATCCTGAACTTCAACAACAGTCTATGGGAAACGTGAGTAATTAATGGACGATTATAAAACTCCTAATTACATGGATGTTCGAGAATATAAAGCTGATCAATTACAGCAATTTCTAAAGAAAATTGCTGAGTTAGAAAGTAATAGTGGGCAGAATACTGAACATGTTCCAATGAAAGCCGGAATGCATAAGGGAACTGCTGCGGTTGGTAACTATGGATTAATGCCTTTAACCGCTCAAGACCTAGATCGACAATATTCGGTAAATGAACTTCAGAATATGCCTAAAGAGGACGTTCAGAAAAAACTCGAACAAAATCCAGAACTTCAAAAGCGCTTAGCTGAAACCCTAGCGAGTAAATTACTTAAAAATAATCCAGAAGACGTTGCAGCTCATAAATGGCTTTATGGTCAATATTCTAAACCTACGCCTAAAGAATTAGAAAAATCTGAAAGAATTCGTAAATTTAGAGTACTTTCTAATGCAAAATGACTGTAAGATTATACAATTTAAGTCTAAAAATAATCGTAAAGTTCGATTTAAGCCAGCGGCTTTTAACTATTTTGCGCCTTTGTTTTTCGTTAGTTTAAGTTTTAATATTTTACTTTTAGCTTGTTTTTTATTAAAGGATTAAATTGTGCCAGCTCCTACTAATCTAAATGCCGGTCAATTAGATTCCAATCAAATTCTTCAACGAGGATTTGACGAATCTACAGATCGTCATCGTGTAGATGCACAAGTTACTGTAACTGCTGTAGATACTGAAGTAGAGGTTGAAGTAGATGCTGCAGATGGCGATAATATTGCTATTGCCAATGAAGATGGTTCTAAGAAAGTTACAGTAACTACAATTGGGTCTAAAGAAGCATTAGATGTTAATGTTGCTAATTTAGATATTACTGTAAATACTCCAGTAATTACAAATATTAGCATACCTACAGCTGCTGTTGAGCAGAGTTTTTCAATTCCCGCTGGTACTAAACGTATTTGTGTTAAGATTCGCGGAAATGCTCAATTAAATATTGCTTACGTTTCTGGTCAATCTGGAACAAATTATATATTAATTCCAATTGGTTCTGAGTATATTGAAGATAATTTGAATTTAACTTCATCATTGACAATGTATTTCCAAGCTAATAAAAATACTCAGGTTTTAGAAATAATTACATGGAGTTAACAACTATATATGAAAGCAATGATGCTTTTAATAAAGGGGAAATAAATGATTAATAAAAATAAATTAGTATTTGATCCAGCAGACGCAGCTAATTCTGACTACGTTGGTTCATATCTAATTAGCGCCGATGGTACTGAGCTTACTCATACCAATGTCGGCGGTAAAGATGGATTAGATGTTAATATTATTAACACTAGTCTAGTTGTAACTGCAACAGATCTTGATATCAGAGATTTGGATGCTGCCCAAGATAACATTGCCATTTCTGATGGTACTGAAACTCTATCAATTACTGCTTCTGGTCAGGCTGAAGTTGCTGTAACTGCTGCTCTTCCTTCTGGTAATAATAACATCGGTGACGTTGATATTGCTAGTATGCCTGGTCAATTTGCTGAAGATTCAGCTCATTCTTCAGGTGCTCTCGGTAATTTCATTCTTGGTGTTAGAAACGATAGTAATGCTGTACTGACGTCTGCTGATGGGGATTATTCTCCAATTGCTGTAACTTCAGCTGGTATTATGAAGGTGGCTGTTAATTTTAGCGCAGCTGATGGTGGATCACTCCCAACTAACCAAGCAGTAATTGCTGGTTATGATGGAACTAACGTTCAAGCTATTAAGACTGACGTAGATGGTAATTTACAGGTTGATGTTCTTTCGCTTCCTGGTAGCCTTACTGGTTATGCTGAAGATTCAGCTCATGTTTCTGGTGATATTGGTGTTCTTGGTCTAGTAGTTCGTAATGATGCTGGTGGTTCATTAACTTCAACAGATGGTGATTATTCGCCACTTCAAGTAAATGCTGCCGGTGAACTTAGAGTAGCTGCTAGTATTGATATGCCCGGTGATTATGCTGAAGATTCAGCTCATTCATCTGGGGATATTGGTCTTTATACTCTTTCAGTACGTCAAGATACATTAGCTTCTTCAACTTCAGCTAGTGGTGATTATCAATCATTTAAGACTGATGCACTAGGTCGTCTATGGATGAATGATACTCATCAGTCTATGGCATATGCTGCTGTTTCAGTTGGAACTTCTGCAACCGATCTAGCTGCAACTGATCTAGCTAACCGTAAACGAATTCTTGTTCAAAATCTTGGTTCTAAGAAGGTTTATATTGGCGATGCTAGCGTAACTACTGCTAGTGGTATTGAACTTTTTGCTGGCGGATCTATTGAGTTGGATATTGGTCCCGGTATCAATCTTCATGCAATTTCTGGTACTGCCGGTCAAGACGTTCGTGTAATGGAGCTTGCTTAATAATATATGAATAAACAACTTAACCCTGAAATCGTTGCTATTGAAAATACGCTTAAGCTATTGCGCCGGGGTAAGTTCGAGATGGAAGGCGAGGAAGCGCTCGCCTTCTTTCGTTTATTTGAATTTTGGGTTAAACGCCTAAATGAATTAAAACAACCTCCAGTTTCTATTGTAAAAACTGAAGAGCCTATTAAGTCTTCTAAATCTAAGAAATCTAAAGAATAATGGGAATTTCGCAATCAGGTCAATTCGATGATGTAAATAATTCCAATTATTTAGCAGCATCTATTAACATTACAACTTCACAAACTGAAGCTAAGGTTGGTGGATCAACATTAAATGGTCGCCAGATGATTATAATAGAAAATCGCGGTAATAATGATATTTATTATGGACCTTCTGGAGTAACTTCTTCTACAGGAATTCGATTAGCTAAAAATCAAGTGGCATCTTTACCGTTTGGAGATTCTGTTGCGATATTTCTTATAACTGCTACTGGTTCGTCAACTGCTATTATACAAGAGATTGGATAATGAGTAGATCTCCATTTTTTCAATCTGAAGTAGCTAAATCAACTCCGTATGATAATACTACTAGTGGGCTAACTGCGACTGATGTTCAAGCTGCAATTGATGAATTAAAAAGCTCAGCCGCATCTTCGGCTAGCCCAGGATTTAGTTTCGGTAGATCTGGTAATATACCAGCTAGTACATATTTATTAAATGAAACTGTTCCAAGTAATAAAGCTGGTAGAAATATTTCATTATATAATGCTTATATTACTGAAATATGGTCAAATAATGAGGATGTAAATACTTATACGGTTGAATTATATTCTCATGATGGAAATGAAATTAATCTAACTCTTTTAACTACATTAACTATAACTGCAGCTAGGAGTGGAAGTCTATCAACAAATGTTTCTGTTGCATATGGAAAACAAATTGCAGCTAAAATTGGTTCTGGAAGCGCTAAAAATGTTTTATGTGGACTAATTGTTAAAGGTACTTTAACTCCTTAAGAGAAGCTTATGTCTAAAATATTAAAAAATCAAACTGGAAGTCCTATTAATATTTCTGATACAGGAATATCACTTCCTGCTTCTCCTACACAATATACAATTCCTGCTCAAGATTATTTATTGTGGGCAGCATCTAGTGACATTATTACTAATGTTGGTTCTGGTGATGTTATTGTAAATGATGGTTCTAATGATTTATCTATTTCCGATGGTATTGATTTATTAAAAGGTATTTTTCCGTCTAATGTAAATATCCTCTCTAATGATAAGGTTTCAACATATAATAGTTCTAACTCAAATTTAGCTTCATCTGCAACGTTTACTGGAACTTGGGAAAATGTTACTAATTATTCTGATATTAATGTAATGACTTACATCACACAGAATGCAACGCTTTTAATAGAGTTCTCTACAGATGGTAGCACGGTTCATAGAGCATTATCTTTTGTTATTACAGCCAATACTGGAACCCCTCATAAAGCGGCTAGAATTGCCAAATATGTAAGAGTAAAACTTACTAATAATGGAGTTTCTACTGCCACTGTAGCTCTGCAAACAATACTTGGTACACAGAGTAAGTCACACCTAACTACTAATTTATCCGCCGAAATTACTGATTATAGTGATGCTGAATTGGTAAGAGCTGTACTAGTTGGTGAAACTCCAGACGGTGATTATCATAATATTAATTTAGGTGATAATGAAGGATTAAGTTTAGACCTAACTAAAACTGCTTTCGGAGCATTAAATGTAGCCCAATTATGTCCTTATATTAATATTAGTGCATTTAAAGGAACTCCAGAGAGAATCACTGAAACATATACATCAGGTACAGGTAGTTTTGCTGGTTATATAGACAATAATCCAGGGAGAGAATTTAAAGTTAGTTGCGGTACTAGCGTTGGTGGATATGGAGTTATTCGTTCAAAAAAGGTTATGTCTTATCGTCCGGGCATTGGATCTTTGGGTAGATTTACTGCGAGATTCACTACTCCTGTGGCGAATAGTATACAAAGGGCAGGACTATTTAATATCGGTAATGAGCTAACTTTTGGTTATAATGGAACTCAGTTCGGTATACTCTATAGAACTGGCGGTAGACCAGAGATACGAAAGTTAACATTAACTCAGAGAGCAACATCATCCCAAACCGTTACTGTCACATTGAATGGTGTAGCATATAACGTAACAGCAACAGGATCAGCTAATAACGGTTCTATTGAAGAGAATGCTTATGAAATTGCTAATGGTTCATTGCCTTCTGGCTGGAATGCGTATAATGTTGGAGCAACAATAATATTCCAAGCTACAAGTATTGGTGCTAAAAGTGGAACATATTCAGTATCATCAACTGGAAATTTGGCTGGAACCTTTTCTCAAGTTGGGGCAGGAACAAATGCTGTGGATACATGGTATTATCAAGAAGATTGGAATCATCATACTTTACTATCTGGAAGTGACGACCACTCACCGTTCATCCTCGATCCAACAAAGGGAAATGTATTCCAAGTTCAATATCAATATTTAGGTTATGGTATGTTAAGTTTCTTTATAGAGAATCCTGAAACTGGGGTGCTTTTAAAAGTTCATGATATTCATTACTCTAATACGAATACTACACCATCTCTTGATATTCCAGAATTTAAACTAGGAATTATTGCGGCAAGTGCTGGAAGCACGACAAATCTAAGCGTTTACTCTGCATCTATGTCGGGATTTCATGAGAATATTGCAGATTTTCCAACTAAGATTCATTCTACGTTCGGTAGTGTTGGCGGTATCGGAACTTCTCTAACGAATGTGGTAGCACTAAAGAAAATATCGGTAGCTGATAATTTGTTAGTTATAACAGACTCTATGTTACAATCAGTGACTTGTGCATCTGAAGCAACAAACCCTGTCGTCTTTGAAATTAGATTAAATCCAACTTTTGCTAACCCTGTATTATGGAGTGAAATAGATGAAGATACTCCAGTAATGACAACTTCAACTGGTGGAGTTGTAACTGGAGGGGAGGTTCTATATACCATCGCCCTATCTAAGTCGTCAAATATCTTTATTAATACTAAAGAATTAGCCATGATTATGTCAACAGATGATGTGATTAGTATTGGAGCTAGAGCTACTAATGGTACAGTTTCAGCAACAGCGTCTGCTGTATTTGGAGAAGCGTAATGATTGTAGAAATAAGTTGGACAGAGTTCAAAACTTTTATTACATCCACGGAATCTGGGTGGATTTATACTTTAGAACCTAATGGTGCATATGCTGTTTATGTTACTTATTCTGGATTTATTCTTAAATCTTATTTAGTAGCAGGAACTGCAGATTATATAGATTTCAATAGTAATTATAAATCATTGGGAAATAAGAAAATAACCTCAACTGCTCAACCATTTGCAGCTAAAACTCTACCCAATGGTAAAAAGTTATATAAGAGAGTTCACGGGGTAAATGCAACTATTGTAGCAGGGCAAACTACTAATATTGACTTTATTGTTCCTTATAATACATGTAAATTCTCAGGGGCTGAGATTTTTGGTTGTGATTTGGGCGATACTATAAATTACTATGTCTTAGATACTACTAATAATACTTACTCAGGTGCCCCTGGTTCAAATTATCAACTTAATCAATTTGGTTTTAATGTAGAAATGCCTTCTGGCGAGTACGAAAATACATCTAATTATGACGCAGATTTATATCTTGGAATGGTTGTTAGATGCCAATATACTAATAATGGACAAAGTACAAAATATATTTCAAGTAATCTTTGGTTACATGAAGTTAAAGATTAATATATGCAAATTACTATTGGAGCATCTAGAAATAATAAATTAGGATCGAAATTAATTAGGTGGTGGATAGGTGCTCCATACTCACATGTATTTGTTAAGTGGCATTTAATAACTCAAAATAGAGATATTGTATATCAAGCTTCTCATGGAATGGTTCATTTTATTGCATATGATAATTTTTTAAAAGATAATGAAATTGTTGAAGAAATAGTGATAGATATTGATAATGAACATTTTATCAAATTTAGTAAGAAATGTATTGACCTGGCCGGACAACCATATTCGACAAATCAACTAATTCAAATTTTTTTATATGATATTTCTAACCAAACTCTACATTTTAATGATTTAAAAGGTTATATTTGTTCAGAGTTAATATGTGAATTATTATCTGATATTGGTTATACTTTTAATAAAGTTAAATATCTTATAAATCCTAAAGATATAATAAATACTTTAATGGGTAATAAATAATGGCTAAGCTAAGTTTTAAAAATAAAAGTGAAAATAAAGAAAATCAAGTTTTAACTTTTAAACAAAATCGTTACCAATTACAAAATAATAAATTAAAGAAATATCTCATTTTAAGCCTCGGTGGTAACTTAATTCTCCTAAGTTATCTTTTTTTAACAACTATTTAAGGAATATCTATGTTACCTTTATTTCAAATTAATAAACGACTTTTTAATGCTGAGGTTATGGATGAAGATCTAACCTCTGAAGTTATTGATATTTCTGAACTTATTGGGTTTGCAGTTCATTCAATATGGACAGGAACTCCTGCTGGAAATATTATAGTCCAAGCATCTAATGATGGGTCTAATTTTGTAAATATCGATACTCAAGCTGCTGGTGGAGCTGCTGGTCAAGATTTAGTTAATATTGATCGTGCTCATTACCGTTATGTTCGTGTATTTTATGATTTCACTTCTAGCACTGGCGCTTTAAGTGTTTATCTTTCAGGTAAGAGGGGCTAATGTCAGCATATAATACATTTAATGTCTTAAAGCCTATGATGAAGGAAACTTATTCAGGTAAGAAAAAACCTAAGAAAAAGGAGAAGAAATAATGCCGAGATTTGAAGATTTAACTCCCCAAGAGCGGAGAGCTTTAGTTGAAAAGAGTATTAGGGAAAATACTGGTGATCCCGCAACTCCGGGGTCTTCTAGAAACCCTTATCTACCTGAATTTAATATGGATATAACTCCACCTAAACCGGATCCAGAAGCTGATGCTGAACTAGCTATTCGCGCTTCAATTGAAAAAGCTAGAGCTAATAGCATTAATCCTGAAACTGGAATGCCGTTTTATTCTCCTCCTCAACCAATTTCTCCTGAAGAAGCTAAACGTCGTGAAGAAATGCAAATGAAGGCCGAATTTCTCCGTCGTCGTTCTCAAGGTCAGTAATTTTAAGCTAGGAATTTAGCTAAATAATTGATTTTACCCAGAATTCCCTGGATAAATCACTGATTTCCTACCCGTAAGGATGGAATGAAAGGTAAAAAATGTCTGAAGTAGTACAAAATGCTGCTCCTGCAGCTCCTGCCGCCCCTGTAACTGAACAACCTAAAGTAGAAAGTGCTGAACTTTCCCCCGAAGAGCAAGAAATCGAGGCTAAACTCGAAGATTCTTCTAATGAAGGTGAGAAAAAAGATGAAAAACTTTCTAAAAAAGAGGAAAAAAAGGCTAAAGAAGTTGAAAAACGTCTTAAAAAGCTAAAACTTAAGGTTGATGGTAAAGAATTAGAAGAAGAAATCGATTTAGATGATGAAGAGCGTCTTGTACGTGAGCTTCAAATGTCTAAACTCGGTCAAAAACGCGCTCAAGAGAAGGCTGAACTTGAAAAACAAGTAAGTGCCTTTATGAAAGCTCTAGGTGAAGATCCCTTCGCCGCTATTAAAGAGCTAGGAATGAATCCTGACCAAGTTATTGAAGATTATATCAATAAACAGCTTGAACAAGCTAAGAAATCACCCGAACAAATTGAAAAAGAGCGCCTTGAGAATGAACTTAAGGCCATTAGAGCCGAGCGCGAGCGTGAAAAAGAAGAGCTTAAACAGAAAGAACTAGCTCGTCTACAAGAACAAGCTTTCCAACAGTATGATACTCAGATGGAACAGGCTCTTAATAAGTCTGGGCTACCTAAAACTCCATATACTGTTAAAAAGATGGCAGATTATATGCTCGTGGCTCTAGAAGCTGGTCATGATGTTACTCCAGATGACGTAGTAGACGTTGTTCGCGAAGAGATGAATAGTGACCTTAAAGAGATGTTTGCTTCTCTTGATGAGGAAACTATTGAAGGTCTTCTTGGTGAACAAGTTATTAATAAACTACGTAAGCGTCGTGTAGCTAAAGCTCAGGCTGCTCAAAAAGCTCTTGGAACTAAGGTAGTTGAAACTGGTAATTCAGTTAAAACTGATGAAACTCCTAAAGAGAAACTATCATATAAAGATTTTTTTAAGGTTTAATGAAAACTAAAGAAGAAATTTCTGACCTCCTCGGTCGTTTAGAGGCCGGGGAGTTAAAGTCTGGAACTAAAGAGTATAATTTAGCATATTATTATGCTAATAGAGAATCTCGTTTAACCCGAGATAGAGAATTATATAAACTTAAAAATAAAGAGAAAAAGAATAATTATCGCAAGATAAATTCTAATAAAATAAATGATTATTTAATAAATTGGAGAAAAGAAAACTCTAATTATATGTCTAACTATATGAAAAAACGGAGAAAAGAGAATCCGGGAAAAGTTAGATCGGAAGAAAGACTTAAAGAATTAAATAGAAATAATAGAAACTTTAAAAAATATTTAAATGAGATAGAACAAATTTATAAAAATTGCCCAGTTGATTCAGTGGTGGATCATATAATTCCACTTCAAGGTAAGAATATTAGCGGATTGAATGTTCCGTGGAATCTTCAATATTTAACAAAATCTGAAAACAATTTTAAACGAAACTCTTTTGATGGGACTTATGAAAATGAGTCTTGGAAGATTAGATATAAAAAATTCTATTAATTCAAATACTTAGAAAAAGTCAATTAAAAAAGATATATAAACTGAAAAATAATTAACAACTGTTTAATGCATAGTGCTGTCTATTGCGGCTTCTTCGTAACCAAATGGGCGAGGAACACTTTAAATGGCGTTGGCGCTGGCAAATAAATAGGTTTAATAATAATAATTTAGAAAGGTATTTAAAAAATGTCTTATTCTGCTAAAAACGAGCATGTTCTTAATGCACAGCTAAAAGTGCAAGAACTATGTCTTCGTCTCGCTATTACTGGTAATGCCACGCCCGCTAGCGTTGTTGTTGCCGTTGATGATCCTGCTGTTCTTTTCCTAAGAACTGAAGGTGTTAACAAAATTACTGCTGCTCTAGATGCTAGCGATGGTACTCCATCATTTGTCGCTCAAAACGATGCTAACGGTCTATTTTCAGCTATGATTAAAGTAGGAGAGCCTGTTGGTAAGGTTCTCTCTGCTCAACTAATCCGTAGAACTGCTCATGGTGTTGATACTTGCAAGCTTGCTGATACTGACGGTATCACTGCTGCTGGTGATAAAATCGTTCTCGATTGTGACACTGGTGTAGATCTATCTGCTGCTAACCTCGATGCTTGCTTAATTGTTAAGTACGTAGTAGCTGAATAATTTAATTTAAGAAAGGACTAAATAATGGCCGCTAATAATACTTTTTCCGGTTCTTTGAATGCGATGTTCAAAGAAAACTATGCAGATAAGATCGAGGATCTCATTCCAGATGGCGTGAAGCTTCTTAATCTTGTTAAGTTCATGCCTAAAGATAAACAGCCTGGTAACCTCTATCACCAGCCTGTAATCCTTGGTCTTGAGCATGGTGTAACTTTCGCCTCTTCTGATGAAGATGCTTTCAACCTTAACAGCCCTGTTGCTGGTGTAATTAAGGACGCTCAAGTACGTGGTTATCCCCTCGTGCTTCGTTCAGTTCTAGGTTATACTGCTGCTAGCCGCGCTGCTCAAGGTGGCAAGCAAGCTTTCATGGATGCTACCAAGTATCTTGTAAGCAACATGCTCCGTTCTGTAACCAAGAAGCTCGAAATCGAGATGTTCTATGGTCAGATGGGCTATGGTGTAGTAGCTTCCAACTCTGGTACTGTTGTAACCATTCAGACTGCTGAATGGGCTCCTGGTATCTGGGCTGGTGGTGAAGGAATGCCTATCGAAATCCGCGATAGCTCTGGTGCTACCTCTAAAGGTGAGTTCACTATCTCTTCTGTAGACATGGATAACCGTACTATTACCCTCAATGCTAACCCTGGCACCCTCGTTTCAGGTGACGTTGTTTGGCATAAAGGTGCTTATGGTAACGAATTCCCTGGCGTACACAAGATCCTAACCAACACTGGTACTCTTTTCAATATCAGTGCTGCTCAGTATAACCTTTTCAAAGGTAATACCTACCCAGCTGGTTCTGCTGCCCTTAGCTTCAACAAGTTAAATCTTGCTGCTGCTCGTGGCGTAGAAAAGGGTCAAGATGGTAAGCTCGTGGCTTTCGTAAATCCACGTGCCTGGTCTAACATGATGAACGATCAAGCCGCTCTACGTCGCTACGATGGTAGCTACTCTAAGGAAAAGGCTGAAATGGGTGCTAAATCCATTCTTTTCCATAGCCAGAACGGTGAAATCGAAATTCATCCTTCTATCTATATCAAAGAGGGTTATGCTTTCCTTCTAAATCTAGAAGACTGGATGCGTGTTGGTTCCCAAGACGTTTCCTTCAAGCGTCCTGGTCAGGGTGAAGAGTTCTTCCGCGATCTCGAAAACTCTGCTGGCTATGAGCTTCGTCTCTATACCGACCAAGCAGTATTCTGCTGCGCTCCCGGTAAGAGCACTCTCATCAACGCAATTGTTAACGCTACCTAATAATTAGTTAACAATATCAAATAGATGGGGGAGCTTTCGGGCTCCCCTTTCTTTTTCAGCTTTCTGTAAATATTTTAACAACTATATTAGATGCCTCAAATTACTATTGGTTCGACAATAATCGATTTTCCAGATAGCGGAACTTCTCCTAATTGGGCTCCCGCTGTAATTCTTTTTGCCGAGGCTGTAGCTGAGCAATTGGCTATTACTAGTGGAGCATTTGACGTAGCTCCTCAATCATTTTCATTAGATGCATATAATACAGCTTCTAATATTGATATTCCGGCATTATCATTTTCAACTTCTAACGTTCGAGCTGTTTTTATTAGATATGCAGTATATCGTGAAACTACTTTAGCTAATGCAGATGAAGCTGGCGATATTATTGCGGTTTATAATCCTAATAACTCAGTGGGATTTAAGTGGACTGTTAGCCAAGTTAGAACTAGCGGTGGTGCTCAAATTAGCTTTAATATGACCGATAATGGTCAAATTCAATTTTCAACTACAGCGCTTTCTGGAGCTTCTCATAGTGGTAAAATCACCTTTGAAGCCCGAGCTTTAGAACAGACTTAAGGAGTAATAAGTGGTAAATATTAGGAAATTTCTTCGTGCTCTTGGTTTAATCCCTGTCTCTAGTACAGCTATTGACTCTAAAGGAGAGATGGAAGTACTTGATAGTTCTGGGAAACTCAATTACCACAATGGAACAAGCGCATCTCCAGTTGTAACTGAAGCACATTCAGCTACCCTTACTAATAAAACGATCGATGCTGATTCTAATACAATTAGTAACATTGACAATGCCGATATTAAAGCTGCTGCTGCTATCGATGCAGCTAAGATTGCCGATGGTTCCGTTTCCAATACTGAATTTCAATATATCGGCGGATTAACTTCAGATGCCCAAACTCAACTAAATGCTAAAGCATCTACTACAGATCTTAATAACCATATAAACGATGCAACAGACGCTCATGATGCATCTGCTATTTCTAACGTTCCAGCTGGTTCTATTGCAGCTACAGACGTACAAGCTGCAATTAATGAACTAGATGGTGATATTCAAGGTCATATTGGTGATGCTACAGATGCTCACGATGCTTCAGCAATTTCTAACGTACCTTCTGGCAACCTCGCTGCAACTGATGTACAAGGCGCTCTAGATGAACTTCAATCAGACGTTGATACTCGTGCTACATCGTCAGCTTTAACTACTCATACTAGCGCTTCATCCGGTGTTCACGGTGTAACTGGTTCTGTAGTTGGTACTTCTGATTCTCAAACTCTTACTAATAAAACTCTAACATCTCCTACAGTAAATACTCCTACAACTGATATTGTAACTTGGGATGATCAAGCTTCTACCCCATCTAATCCTTCTGCTGGTTTCTATAAAACTTATTTCAAATCCGATGGTAAACTTTATAAGCTTAATAGTGCTGGATTAGAGTCTGAAGTAGGATCTGGTGGTCCCGGATTTACTGCTTCTCTTAATTTAATGCTTCTCAATACTGCCGCTAATAACTGGGCAGCAGATAAGACTGATAATTATAATGCTGAAGCAACGGTTGGTGATTGGGCAGCTTATGCTGATGCTGCTGCAACTACTCCGGTAGATATGACCGGCGGTTCTCCTAATACTACAATAACTCGTGATACAACTAACGAAATTAATGGCGTTGCATCATTTAAGATGACGGTTTCATCTGGTGCTACTCGTCAAGGTGAAGGTGTTAGCTGTCTAGTTAATATTCCTACTGCATATCGCGGTCAAGCTCTTACTTTATCTTTCCCCTATACTACGTCTGGAACTATTTCAGCTTCTGATTTTGTTCCTTATGCTTATGATGTAACTAATAGTGTATTAATTGCGCCAACAGTAGTTAGTGGAATTAGTGGATCTTCTGGTAGAGTTGTATGTACTTTAATTACTAATACTTCTACTGCTCAAATTCGAGTTGGTTTACATATTGCTCGTGCTTCTAATACTGGCGCAGTAGATGTTTATTTTGATGACGTTGTATTAGCTCCTGATATTGCTCAAGCTAACGTACCCATGAGCGATTGGCAGAGCTACACTCCCACATTTACGGGATTTGGTACTGTAAGTACTCAAAGTTTTTGGTGGAGACGAGTTGGTGATTCTGTAGAAATTACAGGTAAATTTACTTCTGGAACTTCTACAGCTACTGAAGCTCGTATTTCTCTACCGAACTCGCTTGTTTCTGATTCTACTAAGCTTCCAGCAATTAGAGGCGTTGGCCATTTTGTTCAAGGTCAAGCTGGAGCTTCTTTTGTTGAAGTTTTAGCTGAATCTAATGTTAGTTATGTAACTTTTGGAGTTCAAGCGGGCGGAGGATCAGGTGGACTAACAAAAGTAACCGGAAGTTCCCTTACCGCAAATGGAATCGAGCAATCTATCCAGGCAATTGTCCCAATCTCCGGCTGGTCTTCAGGCGGCGGAACTTCTCCAATTCTTTCTCTAAGCGATTGGTCACCTATTACCATTACTCCTAGTGCGGGATTTGGTACTGTAAGTAATAATTCATGGTATTATAAACGTGTAGGTGATTCAATTCATCTACAGGGATTCTTTACTACTGGTACAGTTTCAGCTGCAGTCGGTTCATTAGCTCTTCCTGACGGTATTAGAATTGATTCCGCTAAAATGGGTTCTAATCACCGTTCAATCGGTGTGTCTTATGAACTATTTAGCACTGGTTCATTTTTAAATACTAACGTATCTCCTGTAATTTTTTATGACGGATCAGATACTGCTAATCTATATATGGCAGGTTCGTCTGGATCTAATACAACTTTTGAGAAAACTGTTGTATCAAGTATGCAAGCTAGTGGCGGTAGTTTTGCATTTGGTCCTATTATTTTCCCCGTAGCTGGTTGGACTTCTACAAGTTCAGGTACATTAACTGCTCCTCGTAGTGAAATACATTTAGATACAGCTAATGGTCATGGTTCTACTAATACTAAAATTCGTCGCTATTCTAATATTAGAAAAAATGTGGGCCCCGCAATTACTTATGCTGATAGTGCTACTGCTGGAGCATCATTAACAATCAATGAAACTGGTGTCTATGCTATAACTATTGCTGATAGTAAAAGTGGAGGACCTTCTAATTGTGGAATTAGTGTTAATAGTTCATTATTAACAACAAATTCTAGTTCACTAGCATATAGCGATGGTCTTAGAGGAATTACATTTATTCCATCTGGTGGTTATTCTGCTGTAACTGCAACTATTAATTTAAATGCTGGTGATGTTGTAAGACCTCACACCGATGGTGATGTTGATGGCGCTAATGCTAGAACGTATTTTACAATTACTAAAATAAGTAACTAACATGGATCTTAACCATATTTGGATTAAACGAGAGAATGCAGATAAATCAGTAAGCTTAACGCTTGTGATTGTATCTGCTGTTATCTGTTGGGCTGCTTCTGGTTTAGAAATGGCTGGAGTAGTAAAATCTACAAGTATGACTTTTGAAATGTTTATGGCCTGCGCAGGATTGCATTTTGGTCGTACTTGGGTATCTTCTAAAGGTGCTCAATTAGGTGAACAAGTTAAAGAAGAGGTTAAATAATGTCTGATTCAACTAAATCTCCTTCAGAATTTGATCAAACTCAGATTATTCAACGAGTTTATAATAAAGAAGAGAAGACCCTCGCTGTAGGTTCATTCGTTGCTGGTAAATTAGGTCATAAGATTGAGCGTACTGCCGTATCCGCGACGGTAGATGATTGGGAATACTATGATGGATCTACCTTACTTTATACAATTCGTGTTACTTATGACAATGCTTCTCATGATAATGTAGACGTAGTTGAAAGAGTAGTATAATGGGCGTAAAGTTTAACCCCCTAACTGGGTTTCTTGATTTAACGGGAAGTTCTAGTGGTGGAACTCTAACCGGGGTTACTGATACTAATTCTATTGACTTTGCGGTTAGCGGAACTAACGTAACTGGTGATGTTAAATTATCTGCAGCTTCTGCAGCCGCTAATAATAAGATTGTAAATCTAAGTATACAAGCAGATGGAATTCGCGCTCAAATTGCTAATTCTAACATTCAAGATGCAGCTTTAAATCTTCAAGGTCCAGTTACTTTAACAGATAATAGCAGTGGAACTGTTTTTTCATATGTTGCAGCTAGTAATCCTTTCACTTTTGTAGATTATAGCATACTTCGCGGTACTAATGTTCGCTGTGGAAGAGTTTTATTAGTAACAGATGGTACTAGTGCTTCAATTGCGGATAATGGTTATGTAGAATTAGCTGCAATTGGTGTTACTTTAGGAGTTTCAGTTACTCTAGGTAACGTTAATTTAACGTATACTACAACTAATACCGGAACTAATGCAAGTTTTAAATATTCACTTAAACAATGGAGTTAAATAATGGCTGATATTCTAAAGTATGGTAATGCAATTCGTCTCGCTCAACTAGCTGCGGATCCTTCAGGGATTGAGAATGGTACACTTTACTATAATACTACAGATAACGTAGTAAAGCAATATGTTAATGGTGGTTGGCAAGAAATTCCTGATCAAGCATTAACTCTTCTTGGTCTTACTCTTAACGATGGTAATTTAATCGTTGGTAATGGATCTAACGTTTCAGCAGCGGTTGATACTGCTGCAGTTGGCGATATTGATGCCGATGCTACTGCTGGTCTAACAATTAAAGCTGGCGTAATCGTTAATGCGGATATTAATGCTTCAGCTGCAATTGCTCTTTCTAAACTAGCAGCTCTTACAGCTTCTCGTGCATTACAGTCTGATGGTTCTGGAGTAATTAGTGCTTCTTCTGTAACTTCTACAGAACTAGGTTATGTTTCTGGTGTAACTTCTGCAATTCAGACTCAATTAAATGCTAAACAATCTACCTCCGAAAAGGGTCAAGCTAACGGTTACGCTTCTCTCGACGGTAGCGGTAAGGTTCCAGTTGCTCAGCTTCCTAATGCCATTATGGAGTACCAGGGTACATGGAATGCTTCTACTAACTCTCCTACATTAGCTGATGGTGTCGGTTCAATCGGCGATGTTTATCGCGTAAGTGTTGCTGGTACTCAAGATCTTGGTTCAGGTAATATTTCTTTCGATGTTGGGGATTATGCAATTCTCAATGCTTCTCTAGTTTGGGAGAAGGCAGATACTACCGATGCTGTTTCTTCAGTAAACGGTCAAACTGGCGCAGTATCATTAACTACTACTAACATTTCTGAAGGTACTAATCTTTATTTTACAGATGAACGTGCCCAAGATGCTGTAGGTAGTGCTCTAACTGATAGTGCATCAGTAGATTTTACCTATAATGATGGTGCTAACACAATTACGGCTGCTGTTCTTCCTGCTGGCGTAGATCACGATGCTCTTAATAACTTCGTAGCTAACGAACACGTTGATCATTCTACGGTTCAAATCGCCACTGGAGCTAATTCTGGTCTAACTGGTGGTGGTGATATTACTACTACCCGTAATCTTTCAGTAGATATTAGTGGTACTACCGCTGAAACATCTGCTGATAATGCTGATGCTATTCTAATTCATGATAACTCAGCTGGTGCTCTACGTAAGATGACTAGAGCGAACTTCCTTTCAGGAATTTCGGTTGCCTCCGCTGGTGATATTAATGAATCTAGTTTTACTGGATTAGCTAATAATACTGCTAACCAGGTAATTACTGGTTTAGCTTTTGCTAATGCTACTGTTCGTTCTTTTAAAGCTCAGGTTTCAGTATTAGTTGATGCAACTACCGATCAATTCGCAGTATATGAACTAATGGGTATTCAACGTGGATCTGATTGGCAAATGTCGGAGCTATTTACCGGAGATTCTATCTCTGGTTTAACTTTTGATATTACTGCTGCCGGTCAAGTGCGCGCTTCAATTGGTAACATTTCAGGATTTAGCTCAGCTACTATCAAGTTCAGAGCAACGACTACTAGCGTATAATTTATGGATAACGTTCATTCAATTAAACCATCTAATTTAGACCAATATCAAATGGATAATGCAACATTTGATGTTGAGAAAGCTGCTTGGCGCGTTTCTATTGTAGATGGTATTAAAGTTGAAAATTTGAACTTGACCGGAGAGCTTGGTTCTAAGGTTGAAGTTATTAAAGTTCCTGAAATTATAACTAAAACAGAGATTAAAGAAATTTCTGTTCCAACTATTATTTCTGAAGTTCATACTAAAGTTGAAAAGATTGAAGTTCCAGTTATTGTTAAAGAGTATGAAAGAGTTGATGTTCCAGTAGTTAGTACGGAAGTTAGAATTATTGAAATTGAGAAACCGGTTATAATCAAAGAACTTGAATTAAAAGAAATTCCATTAGTTATTAAAGCTTGTATTGTTTTACAGGCGATTTCAACTCTTGGAATGTTGCTTACAACTATCTTGAAAGGATAATATGTTAAAAGAAAAACTAATGCAGAAACTTGATAAAAAGGGTAAGAAACTAGATCCTCTTGAAAAAGAAGCTAAAATGGGCATTGCTAAAGAGATGAGTCGTCAGGCTGGTGCTCTTCTTGGTGGTAAAATTCCTGCTAAAAAGGTAACTGTCGCTGCTGACAGTGCTGAAGGTCTTAAGGAAGGTCTTGAAAAGGCTGAAGATCTTGTTGAAGGTGGCGAAGAAGAGGAAATGGGCGCTGATCTAGAAAAAATGAAGGTTCTTGGAAATGAAAAAGAGCCTATGAGTGATCTTCTTAAAGAGATGGAAGACTGCACTCCTGAAGAAATTGATGAAAAAATTGCTGAATTAGAAGCTCTAAAAGCTAAAATGAAGGCTGGCGAGTAATAATTAAAGGATAACCAATGGGCATTAAGCCGTGGATGACTTCTGCGGAGCTGATCGAAGCTGTAAAGCGTAAGATTGCAGTTCCTTTAAATCAGAGAACTTTCACTGAAACAGATATTCTTTCATTTGCTAATGAAGAATTAATGATCAGTCAAGTTCCTGATATTCTTCAATATCATGAAGAGTATTTTGTATACTCTGAAGATGTTGAATTACAATCTAATGTAGAACGTTATCCAATTCCCGAGCGTGCTATGGGAATGAAATTGCGTGATATTTTTTATGTGGATAATAATGGTAATCTTTTTGAGATGACTAGAATTAATCCAGATGATAAATCGTATTGGCAGCGTGAAAGTTCTACAATCAATTTAATGCAGAAGTATTATATTGAGAATAATGATGTAGTACTAGCTCCATTTAATATTTCACAACCTACCGGTTCTTTACGTTTTACTTATTTCCTTCGTCCTAATCAGTTAGTTCTTAATGAACGAGCTGCAATTAGTGAAGCTTTTGTTAAGAATGTTACAGTTAATAATGCTAATCTAGTAGCTGGAAATACTTTAACCATCGGTAATTTAGTTTTCACTGCAGTAGCTGGTTCCCCCAATGCATTAGAGTTTCAAATTGGTGCTTCTTCAATTTTAAGTGCTGCTAATTTAGTTACCGCTATTAATACTGATGGAACTTATAATGCCTCTAACGGTTCATCTGCAGTAGTTGCAATTGAATATCAAGATTTAGATCTAGAATTTGAATCTAATTCAACGGGAATGGTTGTTTCTTCTCAAATTGCTATTCAATTTACAGAAGATCTATCAGATCATTATGTTGAAGGTCTAACTGTAGACTTTCTACAAACTAAACCGGGTCATAAGCTATTAGCTAAAGACGTTATTCTAAATTCTGGCTCAGTTTCAACTAATTCTATACTATTCGATGCTGATCAGATTCCAGAAGGATTTGAAATTGGCGATTATATTTGTGAACAATACGAATGTATTATTCCAATGATTCCACCGGATCTTCATAATGGATTAGCTGAGCGTGTTGGTTCTAGAATTCTAGCTGCTCAAGGTGATTTACAAGGTTTACAAATTTCCGTAGCTAAAATCGGCGATATTAAACGTGCTGAAGGTACTCTTGTAGATAATCGCGTTGATGGATCTACTCCTAAAGTTAATCAACGTAAAAGTCTTCTTAGCTATGGACGTATGGGCGTACGCCGAAGGATTTAATAATGCCTTCTGTTTTTAATTTAAAGGCTCTTGGGTTAAATACTCAACCTAATCAATTAGATGTTCCAGATGGTTCTCTGTCTGTAGCTAAGAATGTTAATATTCTTAGAGATAATGTTGTAGAGCCCCGTCGTGGATTCAATCTATATGGTAATTCTTTTGGTTCTACTACAGATAGAGCTAAACAACTTTTAAATTATAAACGAAGAATCCTTCGTCATTATGCTTCAACTCTTCAATTTGACGATGGTGAAGGTAATTTTTCTAGTTTCTCTGGTACTATTTCTGAAACTGAATCTGGTTTAAGAATTAAATCAGTTGAAACTAATGGTAATTTATATCTAACCACTTCTGCCGGTATTAAAAAGATTTCAGCTAAAACTGCTAGTGATTTTTCTACTGCACCTAATTATATAACTAATGCTGGAGCTGTTAAAGCTGTTGATATTGCTGGTGCAGCTTCATATGAATATGGTAATCAGACCGGATTTCTAACTCAAGATTCAGCTGTTGCTTATAGGGTAGTTTGGGGTTATAAAGACGCCAATAATAACCTTCTTCTAGGAACTCCTTCTCAGCGAATTGAAGTATATAATCCTCTTCTAAATCTTCTAATTCCTGATTATATGCATCTTTTGGGTGCTCTAGATGATATTGGTCGTTCTGGATCAATGATCAGTGATCAGAATTATGTTAATACTTTAAAACTAGATTTAACCGCTAGTGCGGCTGAACTTAGAACTAATTTAATTTCTCTAGTATCTAAGATCGATAATGATATTCTATATGCAGATAATGATGGTACTCCTACCGGTGCTCCTTTAGAAATTGATACTGCTACTATTTCTTCTGGAGTGTGTACAGTTACATTCGCATCTGGTGATCCTTCTCTTTATGTTTCAGCCGGATCTTCCATCTATCTTTCTGGATTTTCTCCTGCTACTGGTACTTTAAACGGTGCTCAAACTGTAGCTTCAGTAAATTCAACTCAAATAACTTTTAATACTGCTGCTACTGGTGCAGTTACTGTTTCTGGTAGTGCTACTATTGTATCTAATACATATAGAGCTATTGCTCAGCCAACTGCTCCTGGAACTCCTCCTACTAATGCGGAATTAGTTGAATTACAAGATTACGTTACTCTTATTATTGAGGCTTTAATTGCTGAGCCTAATGCTGTAATCGATAATACCGTATCTACTACTTATATTGATGTATTAGATGTTACAACGGCATCTAATGTTGATTTAAAAATTACAATTCCTGAAGATATTACTTCAGATTATTTCTTTCAAGTTTATCGCTCGGCTGTATTTTCCGCAACGGGAGTACAGGTTCTTTCAACTGATGTATTTCCTAATGATGAATTACAACTTGTATATGAAGCTTTTCCAACTTCAGCTGAATTAGCTGTTTCTCAAGTTGAAATAGAAGATATAGTTCCAGATGCATTTAGAGGAGCTAACCTTTATACAAACGCATCTACTGGAGAGGGGATTCTTCAAGCTAATGACGTTCCTCCTTTCGCTAAAGATATAAACGTATTTAAAAATAGCGTATTTTATGCTAATACTTATACTCGTCACCGTAAAGATGTAAGTCTTCTTGGTGTTCAGAGTATGATTGAAGATTATAATAATGGAACTACCCCAACTATTACAATCGCGACTGAATCTAGTTATAATACTTATACCTTTGTAATCGGTGAAGCTGAAGTATTTACAATCGATTGCGATGCAGGTTCTACGTTGGCTGCTTCTGGAACTGCAGATTATTTTGATGTTAATAGCGCTGAAGACGGTCAATTATTCCGTTTTTGGTATAAAATTGGCACTGCAGTAGCTCCTGC